>Ga0316205_10000156_pt1 | contig 148928 bp, 116 predicted proteins | sample 3monthpyrite_MG_FD_204941 | JGI IMG/M metagenome (GOLD analysis project Ga0316205, IMG submission 204941) | Microbial mat bacterial communities from mineral coupon in-situ incubated in ocean water Damariscotta River, Maine, United States -... | ecosystem: Environmental > Aquatic > Marine >...
GGGTCGTCCCGGTAAGCCGTCCAGGCTTATCGTGACTTAAAATCACATCCCTGTGATTTTACCCCTGCAGGTATACAATTTTCTGCTGGCTCCAGAGGGAATTAATGCAAAACCCGAGTAAGCCTGAGCAGTAAATAAAAATAATTTTTCATTAGATTCTGAAAAAACAAAATACAGCCATTGTAAGCGCTCATTTAAACCTGCAATTTAATATGTCAGCTTAGATACAAGCTATTTCATTTTATATGATACAAAAACTCAGGTAATCACATCCGGCATATCCCGCTGACAACGCACTTTAATTTCCGCAACCCGATCCGCAATTTCAATCAGCTCACTGAGCGCCTGTTGCGTATCTAAATCATGTTGAGCCGGGTCACTAATATAACGCTCAATATACACCCGCAAAGTTGCGCCTTCTGTGCCCGTGCCGGATAAACGAAATACAATTCGCGACTCATCTTCAAACAGAACTCGAATCCCCTGCTGTTCGGTGATGCTGTTATCCACCGGGTCGGTATAACTGAAATCATCGCAGAGCTGAATTTTATAATCGCCGAATGCTTTGCCCGTTAATGTCTTTGCCTGTGCGCGCAATTGCTGCATTAAGGCATCGGCAATTTTGCTATCAATGGCCTCATAATCGTGGCGGGTATAATAATGCCTGCCATAACGTGCCCAGTGTGCGCGGGTTATTTCTTCAACGCTTTGCTGTTTCACCGCAATTAAATTTAACCAGAACAGAACCGCCCAGATACCATCTTTTTCACGAATGTGATCGGAGCCCGAACCAAAACTTTCCTCGCCACATAAATTAATGCGACCGTCATCCAGCAGGTTACCAAAAAATTTCCAGCCGGTTGGGGTTTCATAACATTCTATGCCCAGTACCTTTGCAACTTTATCAACCGCGCGGCTGGTGGGTAAAGATCGAGCCACGCCACAAACCCCCTGTTTGTAACCGGGCAGGTGATGTGCATTGGCCGTCATAATCGCCAGGCTGTCACTGGGATTAACAAAAAAATTGCGGCCGATAATCATATTGCGATCACCGTCTCCATCGGAGGCTGCACCAAAATGCGGAGCGCCCGGGCCATTTAATTTCGATACCAGTTCCTGGGTGTGGGTTAGATTCGGGTCCGGGTGATGGCCGCCAAAATCTGTTTTAGGCTGGCTATTGATAAGTGCATGAGCATTCGCTTCCAGACGTTTTTCAAATATTTCATGGGCATAAGGGCCGGTAACCGCGTGCATGGCATCAAAGCACATGCTCAGCCGTCCAGAGGTGAACAGTGATTTGATGCTTTTAAAATCAAACAGATGTTCCATCAGCTCGGCATAGTCACTGACCGAATTGATAATATCTATTTGCATATTATCTATGCGGGTGCTGTGCTGAGTGTCGAGATCAATGTCGTCGGTTTCTACAATATGATAATTATTAATGCTCTGGCTGATTTCATAAACCGCATCGGTAAATGAAGTGGGTGCGGGGCCGCCATTGCTGATATTAAATTTGATTCCAAAGTCCCCATTCGGCCCGCCCGGGTTATGACTGGCGGAGAGAATAATACCGCCGCCAGCCTGATATTTTCGGATTAAACAGGAAACAGCAGGGGTAGATAGCAGGCCGTATTGCCCCACCATTACCTGCTTTACTCCATTGGCCGCCGCCATTTTTAAAATAACCTGAATGGCTTCGGTGTTATAAAAGCGCCCGTCACCGCCAACAATTAACAGACTGCCTTTAAGCTCAGGTGCGGCATTAAATATCGACTGCACAAAATTGTGCAGGTAGTTGGGCTGTTGAAATGTGCTGACTTTTTTTCGCAGCCCGGAAGTGCCGGGTTTCTGGTCGGTATAAGGTGAGGTGTGAATGTTAGGATCTGACATTTTTATGACAACAACTATGAATACAAATTATTCTGTTTATTTTAATACAAATGGCAATGCATGTGTTATTTATCACTCAGCTTAAGTGCACAAGCTTGATAACATTTATTTTAATTTAAGGTTATTATCAATAAACTATACGTGGATTATGGACAAATTAATGAACGTTTTAGCTGGCGATATCGGTGGCACCAGTACACGACTCATTCTGGCGCAGCTTAATAAACAGCAGCGGCGGGTGCTGTGCGAAGCCCGTTATCCGAGCAATCAATACAGTGACCTGTCTGAGGTTATTCATTTTTTTTTAACGGATAATCAACTCGACACAGAATTAAACGCTGCCTGTTTTGCGGTGGCGGGGCCGGTTAAACAGGGGCAGGCATCGGTCACTAATCTGCCCTGGGAAATAAGTGAAGCTCAGTTAAGTGCAGAGTTTAATATTCCGGCGATAAAGCTGATAAATGATTTTATCGCCGTGGCCTATGGCATTTCTGAATTGCCCGAATCAGATTTTCTGTTTTTACAAAAGGGCAAACAATGCGCAAAGGGTGATGCGGCGGTTGTAGGTGCCGGCACCGGGCTGGGGGCGGCACATCTGGTTTGGCAGCAGAGTTATTATCAGGCTTTTTCCAGCGAAGCCGGACACGCGGGATTTGCGCCGCAAAATAAACTGCAATGTGAATTGCTATCCTGGATGCAGGAGCGCCATGCGTATGTCAGTCTGGAGTATTTATTGTCGGGGCAGGGTCTGCATCGAATCTACCGATTTTTACATGAAGTTAAAAACATAGCCGAGTCACCAGCGGTTTTTGAAGCGATGAAAACAAATGCGGCACCGGCGGTAATTAGTCGCTTTGCCCTGTCTGAAGAAGATGATCTGTGTCAGCGAACACTGGCCTGTTTTATTGAAATTTTTGGTGCGGCGGCGGGTAATATTGCATTGCATTATTACCCGCTTGATAGCGTGTATATTGGTGGAGGAATCGCCCCCAAAATAAAAAATAAAATGCTGGATTCGTGCTTTATCAATGCGTTTACCAATAAAGCAGCGATGACATCTAATATGAAAGACATTACAGTAAAATTAATATGCCAGGAAAAAGCCGGGCTTTACGGCGCTTTGTCTCAGGCATGTCGATTAATTTACTGATGACATTAATAATTAAAAAATGTCACAGGCTGTCCCGTTAAGGAGGTTTAAAATAACGTAATAAGTCTATATATCATGATTATTTTAAGCATTTAGTTATTAATGACATGAAAATAATTGTTACAGAATACAATGGTAAATGGCTTAAAGTCGTCGCCTCGAACATTTTTATCAGGAAGGGCCCCTCACCCCAGCCCTCTCCCAGAGGGAGAGGGAGCTATAGATTCTTTTGAAGATAAAACTGACGTCGTGATCCCCTCTCCCCCTGGGAGAGGGTTAGGGTGAGGGTTACATCGATTCAATTACTTAAAGCTTCTGCTGCCATTTGTATTTTAAGTAAAACCCGTCTATTTATTTAATGCGTTCTAAACGCTTTAAATAAATACAACGGAGAAATTTATGAAAATGATAAAAAGCAGTGCAGTACAGTTTGGCTTAGCAGCAATGGTGTTGGCCATATCCTCCCCGGTTTTAGCTGGCATCGCTCATTCACAAACCGAGCCGGTTGAATATCTTATTGATTTTAAAATTTCCGGACAGCTGACAGGTATGACGCCGGAAGGTTTGCCCATTTATACAATTAACGGCCCGGGCTTTGCGCCATTGTGGATTGCCGGCAGCGGTGAGATTACCGACTATACCCCGGATTGGCGAAAAACCGCCGATTTAAGTAATGGTCAAATTACCTTTTCAGGCACACCCACCGATCCGGTGATTCGCTTTACCTGTTTAAAAGGCAGCTGCAATCTTAATTTAAAAGATGGCGCGGTACTCACATCGGATGCTGGTGTGCCACTGGAAGGGCGTGCCATAAATATGTGGGGGCCGGTGGTGATGAGCCCGGACTTTGATCCGGTAAATGGCATTATTCCAATTCGTATTATGGGTTGCGGTGGCTTAAAAGAAATTGCGGGTAAAGGTAAAGCGGCGGGTATGGTTGGCTCGATCTGTTTTAATGGCGCATTGAATTTTAATCAGGCAGATCCCACTCAGTTAACCGGTTCATCTAAATGTACAATTACACTGCATACACCGGCTGATCCCGCGAGTATTCCGTAGTTGTAAAATGACCCTGAAGTTTATCCGCTCAGGCAACAAAACTGAGAAATATATGGGGTCAGGTTAAATCTGCCCCGTTAACTCCCTCTCCTTTTAGGAGAGGGTTGGGGAGAGGGCAGGTCTCGAAATATTTCAACAGGTTGGTGCGGGGGCTAGTATCTTTTTTTACTCACAAGAGCGCAGAAGAGCCAGATTTAAATTAAAATGTATTTTCTAATAAATCTGTAATTTCATCGGCAGGTATCGGTTTACTAAAATAAAATCCCTGAACTTCGTCGCATCCGAGTTTGCGCAGCAGATCAAGTTGTGATTTTGTTTCTACGCCTTCACCGATAACGCGTAATCCCAGACTATGCGCCATCGCGAGAATGGCGGTGGTGATTGCTTTGTCATCTTCATCATTTGAAATGTCCTGTATAAAGGATCTGTCAATTTTTAATGTGTCGACCGGCAAATGCTTTAAGCGGCTGAGTGAAGAATGCCCGGTGCCGAAATCATCTATCGCAAACATAACGCCACGTTTTTTTAATCTGTTAATGATATCGATTGTGTAATTAATACGTTCAAGTGACGTTTCTGTTATCTCAAGATCCAGTTGTAGAATACAGGGGGCTACGGTCAGTTCATCTAACAGCTCTAATATGTGTCTAATGCTCTTTTCTCTTGAAATCTGACGCCCTGTAATATTGACTGAAATTCGAGGCACAGATGAATTTTCTATTGACCATTTTTTGTAGTCATTAATGGCTGTACGCAAAACCCACTCACTGATCATATCGATCAAATTTGAATCATCTGCAATTTTAATAAAGGTAGCGGGGAGTAGCTGGCCGTGGAGGGGATGATTCCATCTTATTAAAGCCTCAACACCAGCGATTTTTCCATTGCTTAAATTAATCTGAGGTTGGTAGTATAATTCAAACTCATTGTTTTTTAATGCTGCCTGTAAACCTTTTTCGATTAATGAATGTGTAATTATCTGGGTTGCCAGCTCGGCATTGAAAAACTGGTAACGGTTTCTCCCTGTAGCCTTGGCATGGTACATCGCTGAATCGGCGGTCCTCATTAATTCTTCATAACTGTTCGCGTTGTCAGGAAAAATGCTGATGCCGATACTTGTCGAAGTATCTACAGTTTGTTTATCAAATATAAATGGTTTACGAATTTCCTTAACTATTTTATCTGCAATTAAACAGGCATCTTCGCTATGTTCAATTTCTGTTAATACTATCGTGAACTCATCTCCGCCCAGACGAGCAACCGTGTCTTCAGCGCGCACGCATTTTTTCAATCGTTTAGAAAACTCTATTAGTAGTTTGTCGCCAATGTCATGTCCAAGTGTGTCATTGATATGTTTGAATTTATCTACATCGAGAAACAACAGTGCCACTTTTTGTGTGTGACGTTTTGCAGATTCAATTGCCTGTTCTAAATTTGCGGTGAAGCGCAGTCGATTGGGCAGGCCGGTTAAGATGTCGTGATGAGCAAGGTGCTCTAAACGTTCTTCAGATTCCTTGAGCACGCTGATGTCTGAAAAAATGGCGACATAGTTGGTTATCTGTCCTGCTGCATTTTTTACAGCACTGATGTTCTCCCAGGCCGGGTATATTTCACCATTTTTTTTACGGTTCCATAATTGTCCACGCCACTGGCCATTATTTATTAAGGTGCCCCACATGGTTTTGTAAAATTCGAGATTGTGACGCCCTGATTGCTGAAGGCGCGGATTTTTTCCGAGCACTTCTTCGGGGTTGTAACCGGTAATAGTTGTGAATGATTTGTTGACTAGAATAATTTTAATTTTAGCATCGGTTACCACAATGCCTTCATCGGTATTATCAAATACGGTAGCTGCTCGTCGTAGTTCAATCTCAACTCGTTTGCGTTCGCTAAACATGGTGTATATAACCGCCAGTGCAGCTAGCAGTGTAAAAGAGAAAAGCGTCAGAAATATAATGATAAACTGTGAATGACTAAATGTTCGATAAGCTTCCTCGGCGTTTATTTCTGTTGCAATGCCTAAACCTATATTGTCGTCCCATACCCAGGCACCGACTACCGGAACACCTCGATAGTCCAGATAACGGTTAAGGCTGGTGTTAGTTTCACCTTTGATGGCTGATTTAATCATCAGGGTAAATGGTTGTTTACTTCGGGCAACGGTAGTTTTTTCGCCTTCAGTCAGGTTAACTCCAGGGTTGCGAAGTTCAATATTCAAGATGCTATTTTCTTCGCTAGAAATAAGTCCGATGTCACGTAGCTGCTTATCAAACCGGCTCTTACTAATCAGTTTTCCCCTGTCATCAAATGCATAGGTTTCACCTGTCTCTCCAATACGTCCTTGAGATAATGCATTGGTGAAACCTTCTTCCGGATCCAGACGAAACATAAATATTGCAATGACTTCATCTTTATTGCCATGAATGGGTGCCGCTACAAACATGGAAGGCAGGCTATTTTCCAGCTCGCCTTTGCTGTTTAAAAGAGGTACATCTGATTTAACGGGTAAACTAACCGCGGCTTTACCTGCCCATACACCCGCCAGGAAACCCTGTTGCCTGTTGAGCAAGTTTTTCATACCTATATTTTGATTGCGACTCGATGCGAGGTTTATGTTATCAGGCCCAACGATAAAGTAGCCTCGATAACGCGTGGCTTTATGGATAGTTTTAAACCATTTACGTAGTGCCTGTTGAGCGGATGAATTCAATAATCTGGTTTTGTCAGGTGCCACTGCCAGTAGTTGAACCGTTGACTCCTGTATTGTTTGTGTATCTGCCCATGTCGCTGCAGTGGCTATGCGGTTTTCAAACCAGGTTTTAACTGCCAGATGAGTTGTATCTCTTATTGTTGTCAGTGTACGGCTGATTTCTTTCTGTGTTTTTTTTGCAATACTCGCCTGAATGGCCCAGGCTCCTACGCCAAGAAATATCATTAATATTGCTGCTATTAAAAGGTTCGAATGAATGCCTTTCATCAGTCTCTCATCTTGAGATTAGCTTTCAGTTTACTGCAAATATGGTAGCAAAGAGGAAGGGGGGGGAAATAAATCATGATATATATCAATTTTGATGATGTTTAATGCTCAGCAGGTTTTCCATTAGCTGTTTTCAGGCTATTTCAACGAGTATGCTGTGCAATGAATGTGACTATTGTCTGTCACTATTGTCTGTCACTATTGTCTGTCACCCCCATCATGTGTCAGTGCACTTTGATAATGCCTTTAATTGATTGCTCTATGTCTGATTATTTGCGCAAAGATAAATACAGTAAGCTATTTTGCTGATCGATAAAAAATCGAAAATGCTGTAAAAAATTCATTCCCAGTAAACCCTGTGTTTCACCCTGGCCCTGCAAGTCAAGCACCGCAATGCGAATGTCATTTACCCTCCATTTGCCAATGACTAAATAATCAAGTTGATAAATTGGCGCATCAACAAAGCCATTTGCCGTACTAAAACGACGAACTTCACCGGTATCTTTATACGGGATATTATTTTTTCTAAGTGCGTCGGGTGTCATTGTAGTTAAGGATGCGCCGGTGTCGATTAACAGGCGTATAGTTTCTCCATTACTGGGTTCAGCATCGAGCAGGTAGTGGTTGCCCTGTTTGAACAGGCTAACGTTGGAGGCAGGCTCTGTTTCGGCAAGTTTATCAGATGTGGTTTCATCTGTGGTTGAGGGATCGGGTTGAGGTTGTCTGGCGTCCAGCTCTGCCAGCATCTCACTTGCAAGGCGACCTGCGTCCGGGTGATTCAGAATTATCTGCAATGAGTTTCTGGCAGCGTCAAAATCCCCCAGCATATCCTGTGCTTCGGCCAGACCGATAAAATAAGGTGCGTAATCGGCTTCCTGCTCGGTTAGTTTTTCATACAGAATACGCAGTTCCCGGTATTTAGCTTCCTGTTTAAACCGATGTGCCTGCTTTGTTACAAGCAGGCGTAAATTTTTATTAATGGTGTTGATATCAGCTAATTCAATTGCATGACCCTTAGCGATATAGAGAGTATCAATAGCAGACTGATAATCAGCCATGCGACTGTGCACTTCAGCCAGCAACATTCGCGCGGCAACATGCCTGTTAGAGGAGACCAGCAAGTGATTTAAAAGTGTTTTCGCAGAAATATAATCTTTCTGTGCAATGAGTTTATGGGCATAGCGCAAAATTATTTCACGGGTCTGCTCTAGTTGCTGTTGTTTGTTGGCCTGTTGCAGGGCATCAAATAAAGTCATAACCGCTTCAAACTTGTGCTGTTTTAATAGCGAGTTTAACAATATGGGTAAATCATCATTTGAAGCTACAGGTGGTTTTGTTTGTTGAGTGGTGAGATACGCCGGCTCGTCGCGCTCAATGCCTGTCGTGAATTGTTGAATAAAAGCCGGCTTATCAGGTGAGGTGTTGTGATGTGCGACGGGTGTTTGCTGGCTCTCGCGCGCAAACCAGCCAATAGCAATTCCGGTAATCAGGGCTGTTATTATTTTTAGTGCCAAAAATGTGCTTTCGTTCATAGTGAGGATTAAGTGTATCTTAAATAGCGATTATAAATTGGTTTGTATTAGTCAGTTATACACATAATAAGTTAGTAAATAAATTTAAATAATAAGGTTATTTTCTACGGGGTTCTCAGAAATTCCCCTCATGACACTCGTGTTAAGTAGCATGCAAAGATTCTGACTCTCGAATCAGAGTATGTTATATATTTCCAAGTTTAAAATAGCAGTCTCAAAAAAAACTTGCTACAGGTCAAAGCTATGATCGCTAAAGATTAATTCCCATGTTTTGAGGTCTATAATTAAAAGTATCAGCTTTATTTAAAATAACGGGAGGAATAAATGTCCAATGATGCAAAATTTAGTATGCCAAAAATTTCCGCCGATCGTGAAGATCAGGTGCTGGTTGAGTCTGAAAAAAAAATAGGCAAAGGTAAAATTTTTGCGAATGCAAATTACCCTTATCCGGAAAAGATGAAAAGGCAGGAATATGAAACGTTAAAAAAAGAGCTGCAAATTGAACTGCTAAAAATGCAGGGCTGGGTTAAAGAAACCGGGCAGAAAATTCTAATTTTATTTGAAGGCCGTGACGCGGCGGGTAAGGGGGGCACCATAAAACGCATGATGGAACATATGAACCCCCGTGGTGCGCGAGTTGTTGCACTGGAAAAACCCAGCGAGTTTGAGCAGGGGCAATGGTATTTTCAACGGTATTTACAGCATATGCCCAGCGCCGGTGAAATAGTGATGCTGGATCGTTCCTGGTATAACCGCGCCGGAGTCGAACGGGTTATGGGGTTTTGTAAACCCGGCGAGTATCTTGAGTTTATGCGTCAGGCACCGGAGCTGGAACGCATGCTGGTGCGCAGTGGCATAAAGTTATACAAGTTATGGTTTTCAGTGAGTCGTAATGAGCAGTTCCGGCGCTTTCAGAATCGTAGAGAAGATCCATTGAAGCAGTGGAAGCTGAGCCCGATTGATCTGGCGTCACTGGATAAGTGGGAGGATTATACCGAGGCGAAAGAAGCCATGTTTTTTTATACCGATACCGCGGATGCACCCTGGACGGTGGTGAAATCTGACTGTAAAAAACGCGCCCGCATAAACGCAATGCGCTTTCTGTTAGATAAGCTGGATTATCCCAATAAAAACCCGCTGGTCGCCCAGTCACCTGATTCGTTAATTGTCGGTTCTGCGGAAACGATTTATGAGGCCGGAGAGCACACATTGCAGAAGCCACCTGTCGTTAATGATTTTCCTGAACATAAGCAGACGCATAAGAAAAAGGAGAATAAAGATGCATAAAACACAACATGCGCAAAAAATTACCGAAAGATTTCGCGACTTAGTGACCCAGGCCGGTGATTCATTACCGGCACAACATTACGATGAACTCAGCCTGTTAATCGAGGCGGGAATTGATACCGCACTGGTAGAACGACTGGAAAAAATGGCGGATAAATTACAGGCACTTGCTAAGGAAGTGAGAAGTGATGCGGAGTTTTTTGATTAAGATTAAAAAGTGAGTGCCAGGGTTGAAGTATGGGTTGAAGCATGGGTTGATGCCAGAGTTGATGCATGGGTTGATGTCTTATTTTAAACCACTATTTTCTCCTATACAAAAAATGTATAAACCTTACAGAAACTTCAGATATGTTAGTCGCATTTGATTTTAATGCAGGTGTAACATTAATTACATCAGGAAACCGAATAATGCATATGTCGCATAACGGGAAATGATTAAAATATTTTCACCTCGATAATGCGAATTCATGCATTTTCATTTCTCCTGTCTCTGCCAGCATTGCATATTAAGTACTTAATATTAACTGGTGTTGCAATCAAACCTTCACCAGTTTCACATAACTAAATGGAGAGCAACGATGACTATACGGATAGATGATGTGATTTTAGATGATAATGCTGACAAAGCCGCCATGAGTGGTAGCAGTGGTAATTTAAGACTCGGCGGTGATGGTGTGGATGGTGATATTTTACTCTACCCCTCATCAGGAAATTTAGGTAATGACACCAGCTACACCTTTCACCTTGATGCGAATGGGGGAAATTTATGGATGGGGGGCAACGGTAAAGATGGTGACCTGGTTATCTTTCCATCGGATGCAAGTAGTAATCGGGACACCAATAAATCAACCTTTCACTTTGACGGTGATGGTGGCAACCTTTGGATGGGGGGCAACGGTAAAGATGGTGATTTAGTTATCTTTGCAAGCAATGCCAGCAATAATCACGACACCAATAAATCCACTTTTCACTTTGACGGTGATGGCGGTAACCTGTGGATGGGAGGTAATGGCAAGGACGGCGATTTAGTCATCTTCCCCGGAAATGCCAGTAGTAATCACGACACTGCCAAATCGACTTTTCACTTTGACGGTGATGGTGGCAACCTTTGGATGGGAGGCAATGGCAAGGACGGTGATCTGGTTATCTTTCCCAGCGATGCAAGTAATAATCACGACACTAATAAATCGACTTTCCACTTTGATGGCAACGGCGGCAACATGTGGATGGGGGGCAATGGCAAGGACGGCGATTTAGTCATCTTCCCCAGCAATGCCAGCAGTAATCACGACACCGGTAAATCCACTTTTCACTTTGACGGTAACGGTGGCAACCTGTGGATGGGAGGCAATGGCAAAGACGGTGATCTGGTTATCTTCCCCAGCGATGCCACCAACAATCACGACACCAATAAATCGACTTTCCACTTTGACGGCAACGGCGGCAATTTGTGGATGGGGGGCAATGGTAAAGATGGTGATTTAGTAATTTTCCCCAGCAATACCAGCAATAATCACGACACTAATAAGTCCACTTTTCATTTTGATGGTGATGGCGGTAATTTATGGATGGGAGGCAATGGTAAGGATGGTGATTTAGTGATCTTCCCCAGCGATGCCAGCAATAATCACGACACTAATAAATCGACTTTCCACTTTGACGGTAACGGTGGCAACCTGTGGATGGGGGGCAACGGTAAGGATGGCGATTTAGTGATTTTCCCCAGCGATGCGGATAGTAATCACGATACCAGTAAATCCACATTTCATTTTGATGGTGATGGTGGAAATTTATGGATGGGGGGCAATGGCAAAGACGGGGATATTGTTCTGTTTCCCAGTGACGCCACCAATAACCACGACACCACTCAATCTACGATTCATCTGGATGCAAACGCCGGCGACATTACCCTGCGCAATGCAGACTGTGCAGAAGAGTTTGCCATTGTAGAAAGTGTTAATGCACTGCCCGGAAGCGTAATGGTTTTAGATGATGAGGGCCTGCTTACCCTCAGCTCAAGCGCCTACGATCAGGCCGCAGTGGGTATAGTGTCCGGTGCAGGCAACTACAAACCGGGGATGATTCTGGATAAGCAAATTGACGATACTAACCGTAGCCCCATCGCATTAATGGGCAAGGTTTATTGCAAGGTTACCGCCGAGGATAGTGCCATTAAAATTGGCGATCTGCTCACCAGCTCCAGTCTGCCCGGCCATGCTATGAAAGCTACCGATGCTCAACAGGCTTTTGGTGCCATTATCGGAAAAGCACTTGGCTCGCTTGAAAAAGGCACAGGTTTAATTCCGGTACTGGTTACCCTGCAATAAAATAAATAAGGAGATTTAACATGCATACATTAAGTGCAAAAACCATTGCGGCAAACTGCCTGGGGAAAAATCCGATACTCTCTGTGAGGGAAGATATTATGGGGGTTTACGCAAATGACAATCCCCAGGCGCGCTCTTTAAAAAAACAACTCAATTTAATTTTAGATAGACCTTTTGTGCGCGTTGCCCTGGTAACCCTTCAGGGAATAACGCCAAATTTGCAACGTGATCTGGACACTGCAAATGAAATATACCAACGTGAATGTGATGCCTGGATTTATCCCGTAGACAGCATTACAGTTAACAGCACTCACTTGCAGATATTAGATCAGGATGACTGTGCAAGCAGTGGTCACAGTGTTAGCGATGAAGAGGATCAACTGTTTGATTTTGGCCGAAGTTTAGGTGCAGATATCGTGTGCTATTACATTAATACCAGCAACGGTGGCTTCGTCGGTTGCGCTGCACACCCACCCGGGCGCCGCGGTTTCTGGGTAGGTAATGGGGCCAGCCCGAGAACCTTCGCACATGAATTAACCCATGTGGTGGGCGACAATTCGCACGAGTCTGATTCAGATAATTTAATGTCAACACCCACCTCTGCCATTACTAATTTACCCGCAGACCTGACCAATAGTCAGTGTAATAGAATTGAAGATGATGATGCAATGGAAAGCTGTTAAGCCAATAAAAAGTCAGTGCTTTCAGCTAAACTTTAAATTAGATAAAGGAAAAATATCATGGCAAAAATATCAAAACAACTCAGCGAGGTACTTGAGTCGGATTGTGCTCATTCGGTAGAAGATGTACTGAAGAAAAAAAGCGCAGACGATTTCAAAACCCTGATCAGCATTCTTCCACTCGAATCGAATGTGTCAGAAAATTATCGCACAAAGGCGCTCTATTTACTGGGCCTATGGGGCGATAAATCATCGGTTCCGGAAATTATTAATATACTACCAAAACTGGATGAAATGGGGCGCATCAGCGGCATTGATGCACTCGGGCGATTGGGTTCAAAAGAAGCACTGGCGGGCATATTGCAATGCGCTAATGACTCATCCGATAATGTGCGAAAGTTTGTCACCCGTGCACTCGGAAAAATAAACACCGCCGATGCAAAAAACAAATTAAAGGAAATTCAGAAAAAAGACCCGACACGGTATATTAGAGACATTGCTACAGGCTATCTCAAATAATTTGAGCATCCGTAAACATTCATCACTGAAAAGCCTGTGGTAAAACCACAGGCTTTTTTATATAACGCTTCTCAAGACATTAATACTATGTAGCCAGTAAAAACAAAGGTTTAGACTTAATTCAGACCTTTTGTTACTGTGGGTGTCTGGATAAGGTCTCGTCAGCTAAAGCTAACGCCTACAGCACATTTTCTGAACGGTCATAACTTAAAATAACGCGCGCTTTAATTTTTGCGGGCAATGAAAAGCCATCATAAACTTCCCAACGAATCGGGAACACTTCATAAAAATTCTGTCGGGATGTTTCAACACCGTTGGTTTGTTGAATGATTGACATAGCTCTATTTTCGTCGTTGCCCATCGCAATGTTTCTAAACCAGCCATATAATCCACTGCCTTCGTTAATGTCATAGGTTAAGGTTAACGTTCGGTTAATCGTGTCATCTTCAACCTGCGGGTAAAAATTTGAAATAATGCCGGAAATTTCAATTAGTGTATCGGTGTCTGGGTTATTTGAAACCTGGCTTCCAAAGGTGCCGTTTTGTCCGGGTTCAATTTGTAAACTATTATTAGCGCTGAGCGCTTGAGAAAAGGTAAAGCGGCTGCGACCATTGCCTACATCAGTATAACCTGCGACTTCGTATTCAAATAAATTATAACGAAATACTTCTTCACCCCTTAAGTTTCGCACAACAACTGACATGGTTCTTCGAGCCTCCGGCGGGTTATCAAACATGTACTGTAACCCGCCTTCATCAAACAGATTAACTTCAATTACCAGATCATCTTCCATATTGTTGCCGGGTACAAAGTCAGGTGCATTGACAAAAAATTGCGGTATGCGCTCCAGGCTGATACCCAGTCCGCTAATAATAACCACCGGGTTGTTAACCAGCACACCTTCAATTTCAAGTTGTGCAATATTATCCTGATAAACCGGCAGTTTTCTATCGTAACCCGAGCCGGGCAAATTATCAGAGCAGATGACATTATTGTTGATATCAAAACCTTTCACATAAGAAAAACCCTCGCAGTTCTTATTGGATAAACGGGTTTGTAAATTGGACAGAGATTCAGTATTCGCCGTGACCCGACCTGTTTCGGTAGTGAGTGCCTGTGAGTTAAGAGTAATATTATTCTGATTGCTAGTAATGCTTTGATCATTTGCATCGACGGCGGTTTTAATTGAAGAAAAATTTTCATTTACTTCTGCCGCAACAGCGGGGCTACCACTGCTAAATGTGTTGGGTATATTGACGGTTTCGGCCCATATATTAGTCGAAAAAATCAATGTTAAATTAAGAATGCTAAATTGCCATATTTTCATGTTTTTATATCCTGCTATGCGAATGGTTTAAGACCAGTTGTTTCTATCCCAGGTCATTTTGTCCCAGTTTGAATTTTCTTTATCGTTAGTGTTGCTGCCATCTCCACCGCCACCGCCACAGGCGCTGAGGCTGGTGAGCAATGCGAGCAGTAAAATTATTTTTTTAAGTTTTATTTTTTGCACGTTATATTCCAGGTAATTGTGTTTATGGGATTGATATTAAAATGGTGAAGCTATCACTTCCAAATGCGTTATCAGCATTGACGGTGGTTGAATAACTGCCGCTAACACCTGGCGTGCCACTCAATATACCGGTTGCACTATCGATACTGATGCCTGCTGGAATGTCACCGCTAAGGCTCCATGTATCAACAGCGCCCAGGTCACTCACAAACTGATAGCTAGCAAATGTATCCTTAATTAATGTCAGTGCACAGCCGCCTTCCTGCCCGTAATAATTGGTGCAAATATCAATATTGCTTTGATTGGTGAGGCTCGGTTGTGTGCCAACTTGTATGTTGAGTGCAAAGTTGAAATTATCGCCCAAACTGTTTACGCCCTGTAATGTGAAGTTAAAGTTACCTTCGGCGGTTGCCGTGCCGGAGATAGTGCCGCTAACGTTATTCAGTGATAACCCGTCGGGTAATGTGCCACTAAACAGCGTCCAGCTCACCATGGTGTTGCCATTTACAATAGGCGTGTATTGATAGAATTCAGTCAGATTTGCACCATGTGGCAAAGCGGCTAATGTCGGAATGCCGGGGCTAACAATTAGCGTATAGCTGGCACTGGCTGCAGCGTAATTTGCGCTGGCATTTCTGGTGATGGTGATAACGGTTTGGCCGACACTTAAAATAGTGACTTCACGAAGGCTACCGATAGTTGCAACGGCCGTGTCTGAACTCTCTCTAGTGTAGGAACCAGAGATTGCGCCGCTGATAATAACGTTAGTGAACGGGTTATCACCAAATGTTTTTTGCACGGGGCCGGGGTCAGCAAACACCAGCGGCAACACACCCTGGTTAATATCAATGGTGATAGGCGTCAGGGTACCGCTACCTGCCGTATTGCTTGCGGTAATTTCAAGGCCTGAGTAACTGCCTGCCTGAGTGGGTGTTCCAGAGATTCGACCATTGCTAACATTAAAGCCTAAGCCTGGAGGCAGTAGATTGCTATTATTAATGCTGAAACTGCTGGCCAGGCCACCGGCGTATGTAGGGGTAAAGGCATAACTCACACCGACATTACCGGTTGGGGCTGTGCCGGTTAAGCGTGGAGCGGTGAGCTGCGCTATAACGTCAATGATAAAGGGTGCAGTTTCATCATTACCTGCGGCATTAATGGCGCGCACAACAATATCACGGTGGGTTGCCACAACCGTTGGCGTACCGGAAAAATTGCCGGTAGCGCTATCAAAGGTTAACCATGCGGGTGCATTGTCAATTTCCCAACTGCTGGCCACACCACCGATGTTTAGCGGCGCATAGTTTAAGCTTTGGTTGGTACTCAGGGTAAAGTCTGAAATGGGATCCAGATTAGGTATGCCAAGTGTCACTTCAAAGGCAACGGTTAAACGCTTTTCAATGCGAGCGCTAACCAGTGGGTCGGTTGATCGCGGGCCATAAGCGATGAAAGTGATATTTTCGTACAGGCCTGTATCTTCCACTGCCGGTGTGCCACTCAGTTCGCCGGTGCTGTTGTCAAAGCTGGCCCAGTTAAATAACGCGTCGGGCGCTTCAATTCTCCATTCTGTAGCGGGCAGGCCAGTATTGGTGGGGGTGAATGAGAAGGCTCGAGTGGCTGCAATATTGGCGGGTTGCCCACTGAGAATAGGCACATAGATAACTGGTTGCAGGTGGTTGCGGGTTTGTTTGGCGCAGTTCTGATCCTCAACGGATATTTCCATATCATAGTCATAAAAGGGTGCGACTTCGCCACCAATAAAAAGCCTGCCAGGGGTAACACCAAAGCTGCCATTGCTGGTATCAAACGAGATATTGGATGGCAATGTTCTGTCTTCAGCAAGGCCAGTCAGTCGCCATTGGTATTCTGTTAGGCCACCTATTGCTGAGAAAGGGGCGTTTACGACATAAGACGTGCCAATTTCCAGCACCGGTTTTATATTGAATTCTCTTATCTCAAGCTCACTGGAAACCTGAATATCTACAATGACTATTTCACTGTTACCCGATTCATCTTCGACTTGAATGCCTGCTTGATAGGAGCGAGTGAAATCAGTTGTGGGTGAGCCGGTTATGCTGCCATTTGGCTGCAGTGACAAACCCGGTGGCAGGCTGCCGGATATAATGCTAAACGTGATTGGGTGTAGTGATTTCGCGTCGATGCGGGGAACATCGCCGCAGGCACCAAAATCGTTGTTAATGGTGGCGGTTTCTCGCACTAAATTGCTTACGACTAAACCGCGATCACCGGTATTCAATCGTATGCTTACCGACTCAACGCCCGGGATTTCAACGCAAACTTCTGGCGCTACAACCAGCTCAGGGCCATCACCAAATTCTAGAGCGGCTTCTGCGTTAAAACACCATGTTCCTTCGAATAGCGTCTGCTCTGTTACTTCGCCTATGCGAGGAAGTGCAGTAAAGGCGGACCCCGGGGTGCGTATTTTACTATTACTTATTTCACCATTATATCCATTAACGACATCGTCATTTTCATTGACGACAACGACTGTCAGGTTGACCGTGTAAATATCTTCATCGGCGGGGTAATAGTCTGCATTCCACCAGCTAAAGTGACTTACCGTGGCGCGCATCGATAAACCTACTGAAGAGGCTTGATTGGCTATTACTTCACCCACACCTTCCTGCTGCCAGATGCCGGTTTCTTCATCTAAATACCACAGGGGAATTTCATCACCGATATTAATGGCATCGCCATTAGGGTAGTTGGCAACATACATCGGCATATCGATAACAGCTGTTTGCCCTGGCGCTAACTGAAGTGGCTCACCATTTTGTGAAAAGTTATATTCAGTGGTGCCGAAACTCACAATAATTGGAGTGCTGCTGCCATCATCAAGAATGCCGCTGAAAGAGCCGGGAAAGGCCTGAATGCCGGCGGCGCTGCTAACATCCACTGGCGTCATGCGCAATTCAATTTCACCGCTTACCGCATTGCCGTTTGCATCTACAAAAGCGCTGGCTTCTACCAGCACTTTCGCGCCATCTTTGCCGCTGATGTCGGCTTCTGTATCGGCGGAGAAATTGATCGGGTTTTGTTGTTTGATCATCACGATAGGCTCAATGCGCAGGGTTTGCGTTGCAGTGAGCGTGCTGACAGGTTTTATTTGAGAGGCATAGCCTGATTTTTCTAACTGTAAAACTAGCTCAGCGAGTTCAGGAATTTTATTAAGCTGATAATTACCATTGCCAGACGCACTTAGTTCGCTGCTGACTGTTGCTTTACTTGCAGCAGGTTCAAGAACATTAATAGACACATCGTCTACTGGCGCACCAGAAGTATCAATAATGCTTAAATTAATGGAAAGCGTTTCGCGGCTATTGTCTTTATTATCTTGTCCGCATGCGGAGAGCAATAACATGGCAATAATGCTGAATAAAAAAATACGAGTGGTGTTTTTCATTAGCGTTATCATCTTAATTCCATAATTTGGTAGTTTCCGATAATTTAATTGTAACCAGTTAGTAAATGATGCCTATACCAAGTTCTTGGTATATCGCAGCACAAATTGTGTAATATAATTAAAGTTTCTAACTAGCCGGAATATAAATAGATAAAAATGTCACTAATCCGTTACAGCGTAAATATTGTTGAAGATGATGAAGAAGTTCGTCAAAGATTAGAGAAAATGATTCAGGATGATGAGCGTTTTGATTTGTTAGATTCTTCGGCCAATGTAACGGATGGAAAAAGCGCGCTAGAAAAATTCAAACCTGATATTTTGCTAACTGATTTAGGTTTACCCGATGGCTCGGGAATAGAGGTTATTAAGTTAATAGAAGAAAAACACCTGGACTGTGAAGCGATGGTAATCTCCGGCTTTCAAGATGAGCATAATGTTTTTAATGCGCTGCAAGCAGGTGCTAAAGCCTATATTTTAAAGCACGATGAAAGCCAGAAAATAACCGATGCAATAATTACAATGATGGAGGGTGGTGCACCTATTAGCCCAGTCATTGCGCGCTTGATGTTACAAAAGTTTCAACCGATTCAACCCGCGATAGAGTTGACGGAAGCCTTAACTGAAAGGCAGGTTAAAATTTTAAAGCTGGTGAGTCAGGGCTTTTCATCAAAAGAAATTGCAGAAAAATTGTCGATTAGTTATTACACGGTCACTACCCATATCAAAAACATCTATAATAAGTTACAGGTTAACAGTCGAGCGGAAGCCTTGCACGAAGCAGTTAAGTTGGGTTTGTTATCTAGTTCCACTAAATAGTACTGTAGTATCAGGTTTGCATGTTTCTACGTGACGGTCGCGACTAAATGCTTGCGACTGGCTTTGCTTTTAAGTAGCATGTGTGTATTAGAAATCTATATGCCCCCTGTATAAGGATCGTATTGTCGCCTCATCAATCGTAACAGGCGTTTTCATAATATTTTTTAACCTTAGCGTTCCAATAAAAGATTCTTCTATGTCTTGTTGGCAATAGTGTTGTTTTTTTATGTGGTTTAATAAGAATAAAACCAGAGCATTGCTGTTTTTATTTGTGTACTGGTTAGTCATTAATTTTATGGTGCTTCATACACCATTTACTGTTTTTAACTCACCCTCTCTGGGTGTAATTAATCACGTCAAGTTTCTAGTCAGTGATAAAACATCTCCGCTAAGTTCTTCTAATGAAAACTGGCAAGATACTTCCTTGCCTGATGACTGGTATCAAAATAATCGGGCCAGTGAACAGGTCTGGTATCGGGCAATTGTTTCACCACCGAAAAATTTCCAGGAAAAAATCTGGGCTATTTATTTGCCTTCTGTAACACACAATGCTGCGGTTTATATTAATGGTGTGTGGGTAGGTCAGGGCGGTAAATTTACCGAGCCGGTTTCTCGACAGCATAATAAACCGCAGTTTTTTAGTTTCTCATCTAAATTATTACGCCAGGGTGATAACCAGATTGATATCAGAGTAAAGGCGGCATATCACGAACAGGGCTTACTCGATCAGTTTTATTTTGCACCGGCATCGGAATTACGTGATGCCTATGAGTGGAAATATTTAGTGCGGGTTGATCTGGTTAAATGGATGACACTGGCGATGTATGTGTTGTCAGTCATTATATTTTCATTCTGGGTGGCACGCTCGCAGGATAGTGTTTATGGCTTGTTTGCGTTGGAGTTATTTATTTGGGCTACGCATAACTTAAATCTATTTGTATCAGAAATTCCAGTATCTGTTTGCACCTGGGAGGCCATGATCATGAGTACATTGGGGTGGACTGTTGTGGTTATGTTGTTATTTAATCATCGTTATGTCGGCGGTGGAAATGCGATGATTGAAAAGATAATTCTAGTTTTTTCTGTGCTCGGTATTGGTATCTTTTTTCTGCCGGATATTGGCAGTATTTTGCATATTGGTTACAGTGTATGGGATGCTTTTGTTATGATTTTTGGTGTTTATGCCATATACCACTTGCTAAAAGTTTATCGAAACCAGTCGAACCCGGATGTGTATTTAATGTTGTTAGTGGGTATCCCTATTCTGGTTTTTGGCTTTCACGATATTTTAATGATTAATCATTTTATTGACCGGCGTGATGGATTGATTATGCAGTTCAGTGTTATTCCATCGGTTATATTATTCAGCTGGTTTTTGGTGCGTCGCTTTGTGACTTCTGTTTCGGAAGCAGAAAATCTGGCGCAAACATTAGAACAACGGGTTGTGCAAAAACAGCAGGAAATACAGTCACAGTTTGAACAGTTGAAATTAATGGAAAGACAAAATGTATTATCAGAAGAGCGTGAGCGTATTATGCGCGATATGCATGATGGTATTGGCGGGCAACTAGTTTCTATTATTGCGTTACTGCAGGAGCAAAGTGGTGATGTGTTTAAAAATGTGCGCGAAAAAGTTCAGCTAAGTTTAACCGATTTACGATTTGTTATAGATTCATTGGATCCTCTGTTAGGTGATTTGACTACATTGTTAGGCATGATGAGGCTGCGCATTGAAGATCAGTTAAATGCAGCTGATATTGAGTTGCAATGGGCGGTAACTGAGCTGCCGGAAATGGATGCTTATAGTCCACGAAACAGCTTACATATAATGCGTATTGTTCAGGAAGCGATTACGAATGTTATTAAACATTCGCATTCTCAGAAAGTGAAGTTATCAACGGGTGTAGTAAATAATAACGTATTTATTGATGTAATCGATGATGGCAAATTCTCAGATAGTGTATCGATATGTGCGTCTCGTGGAATTAAAAATATGCATTATCGAGCGCAGCAATTAAAGGCTGAATTATCAATAAGGCATTTACCCGATGGGACAACGGTTCGGTTGGTATTAAGCTAACGATACATGTCGCGATGCGCAGCGAGTCCTGAAGTTTTTATAAGGTGTACGGCTTGCTACGCATCGCTTGTTTATTCGTTAGCTTAAGCTAACTTCTACAGCGTTAAAACATGTCATTTAAATTGGCAGTTTCCCATTTTGCCTGCTGTAACATCCAGCTGTCATTTTTAAGTAACTGTAATTCAAACTTATAAACACGGGCTCTTAAGCGGCTTAGCGAATTTAAGTCATTAATCGCCGTGCCCGCCATAGCAACATGCAGTACTACAAACGCGCTGTTTTCATTTTGAAAATTGATGCTGTCTATTTTGATTAATAAATAAATATTTTGATGGGTTAAAAAATAGGCGCGAGCCATGTTTTTAATGCGTTTTTTATCCCAGCCTTTCTGATCGTGATATTGCTCGCTGATTAATTCTGCCAGATCACTGTGGCTGCGGTTTTCAGTGGCGAGTTTTCCTGATTCGATGTAATTTTTTATTTCGTCTTCAGGGGTAGATGTTTCGCTGGAGCAGGCGCTTAAAAAAATAAAAATAAGTGCTAGATAAATAAATACTTTCATTTACTTCTGTCCCGTTAACTTAAATTTTCTGATAACTACGCTCAATATACTGATTTAATAATTCAGTAAATTCACCCGCAATATTGTCACCTTTTAATGTCACTGTTTTTTCGCCATCTTCATAAACCGGCGCCACCGGTGTTTCGCCGGTGCCAGGCAAACTGATCCCGATGTTAGCGTGTTTGCTTTCACCGGGGCCATTAACTACACAGCCCATTACCGCTACGGACATAGTTTCAACGCCCTGATATTGAGTTGCCCAAACTGGCATTTGTTCGCGTAAATAGCGTTGAATTTGTTCAGCCAACTCCTGAAAATAAGTGCTGGATGTTCGGCCGCAACCAGGGCAGGCGGTGACTAATGGAACAAATGCGCGCAGGCCCATGGTTTGTAAAATTTCCTGTGCAACAATCACTTCTTTGGTGCGCGCGGCTCCAGGCTCGGGGGTGAGTGAGATGCGAATGGTATCGCCAATGCCTTCGTGCAATAAAATAGACAGTGCGGCTGTGGAAGCAACAATGCCTTTTGAGCCCATGCCGGCTTCAGTTAGCCCTAAGTGCAAAGCATAATCACAGCGCTCAGCCATCGTACGGTAAACGGTGACTAAATCCTGTACGTCTGACATTTTGCAGGAGATAATAATTTTATCTTTGGTCAGGCCTAAATTTTCGGCGGTCTGGGCGCTTTCAATGGCTGATTGAATGACGGTTTCAAACATAATATGTTTGGGGTCTTTGGGTTCGGCTAATTGTGCATTTTCATCCATTAATTTTGCCAGTAATTCCTGGTCCATGCTGCCCCAGTTAACGCCGATGCGCACTGCTTTATTATATTTCACCGCCATTTCTATCATCACGGCGAATTGTTCATCACGGCGTTTTCCGCGGCCGACATTGCCCGGGTTGATGCGATATTTGTCTAAAGCTTCAGCGCACTCCGGGTGCAGGGTTAATAATTTATGGCCATTAAAATGAAAATCGCCCACCAGTGGAACGTTAATTCCCATGTGCTTTAAGCGCGCTTTTATGCCCGGTACGGCGGCGGCAGCTTCAACCGTATTAACAGTGATGCGCACCATTTCAGAGCCGGTGGCAGCCAGATCGGCAATTTGATTGGCAGTGGCGACTTCATCGGCGGTGTCGGTATTAGTCATGGATTGCACCACGATAGGGGCATCGCCGCCCACCGTGATGTCGCCAACTTTTACCGCGATGGATTGACGTCTGGGAAGAAAGGGGTGTTGATAGCTCATTAATATTCCGTCATTCCCGAAAGCTTCTGTCGGGAATCCAGTGACTTTATTATTTGGGTTGTAGTTGCCAGCATCGCTAGAAGCATTCGAAGATAGCACTGTAAAATTAGGGCATAATAGTATCATTATAAAATGCATAAGCGGAAAACGATTTGTTTAAATTAGGCCTAATTATTAACCCGCTCGCGGGCATCGGTGGGCGGGTAGCACTAAAAGGTTCAGATGGTGATGCGATTCAGCAATTAGCCCGCCAGCGCGGTGCAATTGCACTAGCTGAGCAGCGTATGCAGCAGGCACTGCAATGGTTGTCGGATTATAAAGATCAGGTCGAGATTTTTACTGCGGCGAATACCATGGGTGAAAACCTGAGTAAAAAAATGGGATTTAAAACCAGGGTGATTAATTCTGTTAACGCGGAGCAAACCTTCGCAGAAGATACGATAAGTACGGCCAGAAAATGTATTGAGCAGCGAGTCGATTGTCTTTTATTTGCTGGCGGTGATGGTACAGCACGCAATATTTATTCAGCTCTCAATGATATGAAGTCAAACATGCCGGTGATTGGTGTGCCCGCCGGTTGTAAAATTCACTCATCGGTTTATGCGGTAACGCCAGGCCATGCGGGAGAATTGCTGAGCTTAATTGTCAAAGGTAGAGCGTTAGCATTAACCGAAGCTTCGGTGGTGGATATTGACGAAGATGAATTTCGTAAAGACCGGGTTAAAGCAAAACTGCACGGCTATTTAAATGTGCCGGCTGAAAATCAGTTTATGCAAAACATGAAAGAGGGTGGAATTAGCCACGAAGAAATTACCCTGCAGGATATCGCCGCATTTATTATTGAAACCATGGAAGATGATTGTCTGTATTTAATTGGCTCGGGTACAACCCCCAAAGCTATTCTCGATGAGCTGCAATTGCCGGCCACATTATTAGGCATAGATGCGCTAAAAGAGCAGCAGCTAGTGAATAGCGATCTGAGTGAAAAACAAATTTTAGAGTTACTAGAACAACACAAAAAAGTATGCTTAATTATTACTATAATTGGTGGGCAGGGGCATGTGTTTGGACGTGGAAATCAGCAAATTAGCCCTGAAGTTATCAGGCGTATAGGCATGCAAAATATTGTTATTATCTCGACCCCCGAAAAAATACAGTCTTTAAATGGCCGGCCGATGCGGGTGGATACCGGAGATGAAGATTTAAATAAATCATTGTATGGCATGGTGCCGGTAGTGACCGGTTATGATGAGAAGATACTATATAGAATTGGTTGACTTTCGGGTAAAAGATAACAGAAAAAAATGCAAATAAACAAAATATAATTACAGGAAACAAAATGAACGACGAAAAATTCAACTTTGGTTTAATGGATTTTATCGGCCAGGCGCCAACACCTTTTCACGCGGTGGAAGGTATGATTTATAAATTAGAGTGTGCGGGTTATTGCCGAATTTACGAATCAGATATATGGGAACTAAAAAGTGGTCAGGGTTATTATGTAACGCGGAATGACTCATCCATTATTGCGTTTAAGTTAGGTGATGACCCGGTGAGTAATGGCATTAATATGGTAGGTGCGCACACCGACAGTCCTTGCTTAAAAGTGAAGCCCGAACCGGACATGTTAAAAAAAGGTTATTATCAGTTAGGTGTAGAAGTTTACGGGGGTGCGCTTTTAAATCCGTGGTTTGATCGGGATTTATCTTTAGCAGGTCGAGTTAATTATATCGATGATGATAACGAACTGGATAGTGTGCTAATTAATTTTGAAGATCCGATTGCGATTATTCCAAGTCTGGCAATTCATTTAGATCGTACGGCGAATAAAGATCGCACCATAAATTCTCAAACAGATATTCCGCCGGTGTTATTAAAATTGCCGCCATCTGAAAAAAAGAAAAAACCGTCATTCAAGGAAATCTTATTACATAAAATTAAAGACGAAACAGATGCCATTGAAGTGATCGATTTTGAGTTAAGTTTTTATGATGTGCAAGCGCCAGCGTATGTCGGGTTGCATCAGGATTTTATAGCCAGTGCGCGGTTAGATAATTTATTAAGTTGCTATGTCGCTTTAATGTCGATGACCGAAACAGATAATCCGGGCAGTAAATTATTAGTGTGTACCGACCATGAAGAAGTGGGTAGTGCATCGGCATGTGGAGCACAGGGGCCGTTTTTACAATCGGTGTTAGAGCGTATTGCGGGCAGTCACGAAAACACCGTGCGTATGATTGATAAATCAGTAATGGTTTCTGCGGACAATGCGCATGCCTTACATCCGAATTTTGCAGATAAACATGATGGCAATCACGGCCCGGAAATAAATATGGGGCCGGTAATAAAAACCAATGCCAATCAGCGTTATGCAACCAATAGTGACACCAGTGCATTGTTTAAACAGTTGTGTAAAAAAGCCGATGTGCCGGTGCAAAGTTTTGTGGTCCGAACGGATATGGCATGCGGCAGTACGATTGGGCCGATTACTGCAAGTGAAACGGGTGTTAAAACGATAGATGTAGGGGTGCCGACATTTGCGATGCACTCTATTCGAGAACTTGCAGGGCGTTGGGATGCGTATTATTTATTCAGAGTATTAAAAGAATTCTATCAGTAGTTTTTTCTTTGCCCCCTCTTGGAAAAAGAGGATTTGGGGGGAGATTTGAGTCGACTCCGCAAAACTCTTGATGACATCACAACAGGGGACAGAGAACAATAAAACACGATTTTTCCCTGATGGAGAAGTGGCTTTATTTAAAACTAATTTTTAGGAAATTTAATGAACAAACCTAACGCACCTTCCTGCGAACAAAACCAGCAGGTTATTTTAGATGTGTTAAAAACATTATTTACTGAACCCGGCGACGTACTGGAAATTGGCAGTGGCACCGGTCAGCATGCGGTGTTTTTTACAGAACATTTAGCGCATTTAAACTGGCAACCCGGCGATTTAGAAACTGAGCATGCGGGTATGAAAATGTGGTTAGATGAAGTTGAGCATGATCGTATTCGAGTACCACTGGTTTTAGATGTTGATATGCCCGAATGGAAAGTGGCTAAAAAAGATTATATTTTTACCGCCAATACTACGCATATTATATCGGCGCTACAAACTGAAAAAATGTTTCAACATGTTGGCAATTGTTTAAAGACTGGCGGTATATTTGTACAATATGGACCGTTTAATTACAACGGCAAATATACCTCGGAAAGCAATGCTAATTTTGATGTGTGGTTAAAGCAACGAAATCCATTGAGTTGCATTAAAGACTTTGAAATCATTGAAGTATTAGCGGCTGAAAATAGTATGCAATTATTTAAAGATATAGAAATGCCTGCGAACAATCGAATTTTAGTTTGGAAAAAATCATAACCTGCGACTGGATAGAAAATTTCAGTTATTTACTATCACTTCTATTTTTAGCATGATAGTGGCGGTGGCGGGTTTAGTTACAATACCTGGCGCATGGAAATAACCGAAGATAATAATATTCGGGCAGCAGCTTTTTGATGATGAGGTGGCGGCGGGGAGAAAAGTTGTTGATTAAATTGATCGGGTTAGAGAAAAATTCAACTCACATAAAAAAACTGCAATAAATAAATTCTTTCTTTTTTTATTTCACTAACGGGTTGGGGCCGGAGTTACCAAATATAACTCAGAACCCTCATTACCATCCCTTATATCAATCACGTTTCATTAAATATTTTTTTGGAAATAATCATACCTGGACAAATACCTGTAATCGCTGCAAAAGTGAAAAATGCGGGTATGGTATACATAAACCAGTGAACATTATTAAAACCGCTTAACCAGATTGCAATTGACGTAATAATGGCAGTGTTAAAAAAGAAAAAACGCACGGCTTTGCTTGCTTTGAACATATCGTTACCTTTTTTATTTGATGTGATTTTTAATTTAACTCAGGGGGTATATAATTCATGGCTCGGAGTCAAATTTGACTCCGAGCCCGTTCCTGATCTGTTTCCTGTACAGACTAAATAAATAACGTTACATCCGATTTAGCTGCGGTCGGTAAAAAGCTTGCTGCACCTACCCACTCATCTACCTCATCCATAAAATCCCCCTGACTGTGGCCAAACATATCCACGGTCATCTGGCAGGCTAACATTTTCACATCGGCTTCCAGGCACAGGCTACGCAACTCTTCGATGCTGGCAATGCCTTTCACTTCGGTGGTTTTTTTCATCATGGCAGTGGCCATTGATTCAAAGCCCGGCATATTTCCCATAATCGCATTCGGAATATTCATATTGATATTTTTTAACCACTCCGGGCCAACCGGCATTTTCATCGGCATTGCCGGATTGCCCATTGGGCTAACGCTGAGATTTAAATCTTTCTTCAGTAAATCCAGACCATAAAAGGTGAAAAACATTGAAACATCCCAGCCAAGCGCAGCCGCGGTTGATGCCAGGATAAAGGGAGGGTATGCCCAGTCCATCGTACCTTTGGTTGCAATAATGCTCATTGATGGAACATGGTCGGCTTCTTCTTTTTGACGTTTTTCTTCAAATCGTTTATCGAACCACTGGTTCAAATCATCCTGAGACATACTAATTAATTCATCGCTGTTATTAAGTTGTGCTGTATTTGCGCTCATTTTGTTGCTCCTTCGGTTGCATTGCATACCGGCGGGTTAGAGGATTTGTTGTCATAATTCAGACGTTAAACTGATTCGTCTTAAAATTAAGATAGTTGTCTGACTTTTAAATGTCAACAAAATTCAATAAGAATATTATGGTTTGCTGATTTTTTTGGGTGAGAGGGTGCGGGGGAGTGGCCAGAGGAGTGGCCAAGGAAGTGGCGAGGAAAGTGGCGAAGATAGTAGCGAAAATAGATCTGAAATTACATTGCCTTGGCACTTATCCATCGGGGAAAGAGCGCCAAAAATCGGCGGTCCATCCCCGATGGCGATGTAGCATTTCTGCACATTAACGTTTGACTTTAAATATTCAAATCCCGGTAAGCCTGACTAATTTCTTTACTAAATGACTGGTTTTTATAGGATTCCAGTGTATCTAGCAAGCTCGCCTGCCAGCTGATTTGCGGGTCATAACCTATGAGTTGTGCAGCTTGAGCATTATCGATTGGAGGTGACTTGAGCATATTCAGCATGGCAGCAGTGAGTAATGGCTGGTCGTTTATTTTATGGCTTTTGCCCTGTAACCACAGAATCGGGCTTGCAACAAACGAGGGCAGGCCGGTTGTGAGAGGGGGAGTCAGGCGTTGTTCTTTTATAAATGCCATTACCTGTGCATGGCTTGGGCAATCGGGACCGACGATATTAAGGCTGTTATAACTGGGCTCAAATGGCCCCAGGGCAGCGCGTGCAAATGCCTGCCCGATATCCCGCCCATCGACCAGCGGCAAATGGCCCAATGATCCGCTTAGATAGGGTAGAAATGCTTGATTGTTACGTGATAATAACAGGGGCAAAAGCCCCATATTGAGTCGCTTTCCCGCATAAAGTCCGAGGCGTAAATTAACAAACTGGCAACGTGGCTGGTCTAAATTACGCAGATAATCCTCCACAGCAATATGGCAGTTAATCATCGGAAAATTGCGGCAGGGTTTGCCTTTGATATTGGCATTATTGCGTTGAGTTGTTGCACTAGCATAAATGCTGCTGAGGTTAATAAAGCGGCTGATACGCCACTCATTAGCATGATTGATTAAGTCGAGGGTGGGTTCGAGGTAGGCTTTATTGCATCTATCACTGGCATTTTCAAAGCTACTCCATCCCGCGGCGTGGCAGATAATATCGATGCCGGCCAATACCCGGTCGAGATAATCTGCATCGCGCAAATCTCCCTGACGCACTTCACCTTTATATTGCGGCAGTAGTTTTGTCGGGTTTCGACAGGCCGCCACAATCTCTAAATCCTGATGTTGAATGTTTATCAGGGTTTCGAGTATATGGCTGCCGACGAAACCGGTAGCACCGGTAATGAGGATTTTAGTGATGGTTCTTTACCCTGATTAGATTTAAGTTAGCTTAAAGATACAACATGCTGTGGCAGGTTGGAAACAGGGTTATTAATTTTGTGAAAATTTAATGGGCATTGGGGTTGTTAAATAGCATTGATTATTTGATGGGCACACTGTTAATGAGTGAGGCGTTTTAAAGTTTGATCTGAATTTGGTCTATAGTCTTATTATAAGTTCATGTCCCATCCGCGATGTTATAAAACAATAAAATCAGGCTGCTGAAACCATTAATGGAAATACCGGATTATAAAATAAAGCAAGTTGCTAAAGGCGATAATCCCAATCAATTGTTGTTTGCTGAAAACACGCTGAATAAGAAAAATGTCTGGCTCCGGGCGTTGGCGGCAAATGGGCATTATTCATATGAAGTTAGTAAGCTGAGAAATGATTACATCATAAGCACGGGGCTGAGCCAGTATTCAAAATATATTCTGCGGCCATTAGAGTTTAAGCAGCTGACAGCGCTATCTTATATTACCTATGAAGGCTTTGATGGGGTTAGCCTTCGGAAATTTCTTAATCAACAACATTTACCGATAAAAGATAGCATTACAATCGCGCTGAATTTACTGGCGGCATTGAATGATATTCATCGCCAGAATGTGGTGCATGGCAGCTTAAATCCTTTTAATATTCTCCTTAACCCGGATGATCTCTCACTTAAATTATCAGATTTTCGATTTTCTTCTCAATGTACGTCGGTAAACAATTCAGTATTCGAGTTTGAGAAAAATGATCTTCAACTGGCCTATATTTCGCCTGAGCAAAGCGGGCGCTTAAGCTGGCTGATGGATTATCGCAGTGATTTTTATTCACTGGGTATTCTGTTGTATGAAATGCTGGTGGGCAGGGTGCCGTTTACGGCAGAAGATCCGTTGGAAATGATTCATTGCCATATTGCATTGCAGCCAAAAGCACCATTTGAGCTGGCACCGGAGCATTGCCCACAAGTCTTATCGGATTTAATTATTAAACTACTGGCGAAAATGCCCGCAGATAGATACCAGAGTATTGACGGTATAAAGCATGATCTGCAGTTGTGCCTTAATGCTCTGCAGCAGGGAAAGAAAGTTAGCGCATTTAAACTGGCGGAAAAAGATTTTTCAACACGCCTGATATTACCGGCTCGTTTATATGGCCGTGAAAATGAATTAAAAAAATTGCAACATTGTATAGAGCAGGTGAAAAATGCGGAAGGTGGTTTTGTTGCTTTGAGTGGTCATGCGGGAACCGGTAAGACTGCACTGGTACTGGAAAGTTTACAGAGGGGCTCTAAAGATATTTTATTTGTGCGGGGTAAGTATGAGCAATATGAAATTACACGTCCCTATAGTGGTTGTATACAAATTATTGAAAACCTGGTGGATTATGTATTGGGCGAATCTGAAGTTGTGTTTAAGCAATTTCAGTTAGAATTTCAAAACAGGCTTGGAGAAAATGCTGGTGTTATTTCAGACCTGGTGCCACAGTTTGCAAAGATAACCGGTAACCTATCTGCGCCGTTAACGTTAACCGCTGAGAAAGCTAAAAATCGTTTGCACTCGGTAATGGCAATTTTTTTCTCGGTGTTTACGCAGCGAGATAAAGCGTTGGTTATTTTTATTGATGATCTGCAATGGGCAGACCCGGCTTCACTGGATTTATTTATATCTTCGCTGGAGAGTGAATGGGTAGAAAAGGCACTGATTATCGCAAGCTACCGTGATAATCAAATTACTGAAAATGAGCTGTTAACAAAATTATTATTACAGCAATCAAAGCAAGCGAACTACATTAAGCTGGAGCTGCAAAACCTCTCGCTAGAAAACATACAGCTGTTACTAATAGAAACATTTAAAATGGATATTGAGGTGCTTTCACCACTTGCGGATAGCATTTTTAAAATCACTCACGGCAATGCTTTTTATAGCCGGCAACTTATTAATAATATGTATCAGGAAGGGGCAATATGGCCAGATGTGGCAGCACATAAATGGAAGTGGGAGCTGACATCACTGCACACCAGAGAAGGTAAACATCGGGCAGGTAATCTGGAGGAAGAGGCGGGGATATGTGAACTGGTAGAAGATATGCTGCAAAAGCTATCAGAGCAACAGCTGTCAATACTGTATCACGGCCTTTATCTGGGAAGTTATTTTACTCTGGCAGATTTATCACTGGTGCTGCAAATGAGTGAAGATGATGTCATCAGACAATTGTCGCAGTTACTTAATGCGGGGATGCTTAAATATGATGGGCAGCTTTACCGCTTTCAGCATGACCGCCTGCAACAATCAGTTGCGATGCTAATGCCAGAAAATCATGAGCGACAGGTGCACTTAAATATTGCCCGGAAATTTATTAAATACCTGAGTGAAGATGAAAAAAATAATCGTTTACTGGATATAACTAACCACCTGAATCAGGCATCGGAACTGCTACACGATGAACAGGAAATAATTCAGTTATTTTATTTTAACTATTCGGCGGCTGAAAAATCACTGAGTAATTGCGCTTATGTATTGTCGCTGAGTTATGCCAGAATGGCGCATACGCTTTTTACTCAAATTAAAGAAAAAAATTCAGCTGATGATTTTAAGTTGGCGTTGCTGTTGGGGCGCTGCTACTACCTTAATAATCAATATGAGCAGGCAAATAAAGTTCTGCAGAGTGCATTTGATAAAGCGCAAAAATTTGAACAGAGAGTTGTTTGTTATTCGCTACTAAAAGACAGTTTATTGAGTGAAGGAAAATATTTTAAGGAAGCGGTCAGCCTGGGTTTGAGAGTGCTCGAATGTGATGAGTTTACACAAGCGGATGGTGATAAAAAACTGCAGAAAAAAATTTTGGCATTACAGAAAAAAATTAAAACCTTACTGCAGCATAAAAAAATTGCCGATTTAATTGACACGCCACAATCAAAAGATAACAGGCTTTCATTAAGCCTGTTAGCCGATTTGTGGGAAGCATCCTACTACGACGCTAATGAACCACTAATGTTGTTCTGTATTTTATCCAGTGTGCATATTTCTATTGAGCAGGGGTATTGCAGCGAGTCGGCTTTTGGTTATGTGTTGTATGGAATGGTGCTTACCTTAGAGGAGGATTATTCTCAGGCGTATGAGTTTGGTCGCCTTGCACTGGATTTAAACAAAAAATTTGATGATCAGTTAATGTTACCCAAGGTCATTAATCTCTTCTGTAACTATACCAGTTTTCATATAAGGCCTTTCAGAGATTCAGTGGCTTTATATGAAGAGTCTTCACGAGCAGGTCAAAATAATGGAGATTATTTATTTGGTTTGTGGGCGAATGTGTTTGTTGTCTGGAGTCGTTTTCTAGGGGGGCAGAATTTAGGCGAAGTTGATGATAGAGCTGCCGAGCTTGATCTGTTTATTAAACAAACACATGACGATAAAATGATTTATGTCTATGATGTTTTGAAAAACATAATTGAATCTTTGCGCGGAAAAAATAACGCTCAGGAAGCGGTGGTGCTTGAGGCTCATTCTGAGTATGTAGACTACTGGAAAAGCAATAACTTTGTGCCGGGTATTAGCTGGTATTATCTTTTACAGGGGCAGTATTATTGTTTGATGGGCGATTATAGAAAAGCCTGGCAATTATTGAGCCGGAATGATCTTGTGTTAGCACCGGGGATAATTATGTTTCCCCATTCGCAACATTATTTTTACACAACATTGGCGTTGCTTCGGCTGATTAATAGCGGCCAAACTGAACTAACGGATGCGTATAAAAAACAGATTGATAAGTCCATTGATCGCCTGCATCGCTGGGCTGAATTATGTCCGGAAAATTTTCTTTATCAGCAGTTATTACTGGAAGCAGAAAGATATTGTTTAAATGGGCAGCTGTGGGAAGCATCCAGCACATATAACAAAGCTATTGAAAGTGCCGAGGGTTTTAATCTGCTGCCGGCAATGGCGCTAACCAATGAAATAACGGCAATGTTCTGGCAGCAACAGAAAAATGCAAAGCATGCGATTTTTTATTTGCGCACGGCTATTAGTCACTATGTTTCATGGGGAGCATCACATAAGGTTGAAACGCTGAGTGTTGCTTTAAATGATATTTTGATTCAGCAGGATAAGATGCTAGTTAAACCGCCGGTAATTGACGAAAAGCCGATAGGTGATCTGGATTTTTATGCGACCGGGCTAGATTTTAATTCAATTTTAAAATTTACCCGAACCATATCAGAGGAAATTGATAGTGATAAATTACTGGAGAAAACCCTCAGAATTATCATAGAAAATGCCGGTGCAGACAGGGCAGCATTACTGGTTTATAAAAACGCTAAATTGTGTGTTAACGCAATTGCCGAGTTTCAGGAGATTCCGCTACTAAAAAAAATAAATATTGCTCTTGATGATTTTGATGAGTTACCTAAATGGATTATTCATTATGTTGAGCGAACAGAAAAACATCTGTTAATTTCCGATGCTTTAAACAATGATATAAATCAGGATGAAGAATATATTAACCGGCGGGGCGTACATTCAATGTTGTGCATGCCGGTTAAATATAAAAATAAATTAAATGCAATTTTGTATATTGAAAATCATTCAAGTGCCAATGTGTTTAATGAGCAGCGTGCTAATATTTTGCGTATATTACTGACCCAGCTGGAAGTGTCTTTACATAATGCACAACTTTATCAGTCGTTATCGCAAGAGTTGCAAAAGCATCAACAAACCTCAGAAGCGTTAATGCTGAGTGATAATCGTATGCGACTAAGCCACCAATACGCAAACATTGGTGTATGGGAATGGAATATCGAGAAAGATGAAATTTACTGGGGTGAGACGATAGCCCCCATGTTCGGGTTTACTCAGGAGCAGTTTGATATATCTAAAAAAACGTTTATGGAAATGGTTCACCCGGACGACAGGCAAAAAGTTGAGACTGCATTAGAGGTTTGTTTTAACGGTGAAGAGTATCTGGTTGAGCATCGAATTGTCTGGCCCGATGGTAGTATTCGCTGGATGCAGGAGGCGGGAGATATCAGTCGGGATGATAATGGCAAGCCGCTGAGCCTATTAGGCATCGTAAAAGATATTACGGAGAGTAAAACGCAGGAAGCTGAGCAGGCAGAGTTACAATTGCAATTACAGCAGGCGCAAAAAATGGAAGCCATTGGCCAGTTAACTGGTGGCATTGCCCACGATTTTAATAATATGCTGGCTACAATTCTGGGTTATTCCGATTTACTTAAACATAGCCTTTCTTCATCACCAAATCCAAAAGTTAATACATATATTGAACAGATCATGTCGTCGGGCCAGCGGGCGGCAAATTTAATTTCGCAAATGCTTGAGTTTAGTCGGGGTGGAACGGCTGAAATGTTGTCGCAGGATTTAGTCCCGCTGGTTAAAAATGTGATTGAACTATTGTCATCAATTATTCCGAGCAGTATTAATATACAGCTTCACTATGACGATAATCTTCCTGATGTTGAAACCAATGCGACCCAGCTGAACCAGATGCTGATGAACCTGTGTATAAATGCCCGCGATGCTTTTGAAGGCAGGTCGGGTGAAATTAATATTACTATTAAATATAAGAATGAGCTCAGTGGTTTATGTTCATCCTGCCACAATCGCTTTGACGAAAATTTTATCGAAATTTCTATCGAAGATAATGCGGGGGGAATTCCTGCGGAGATTCAAAATTCTATATTTAATCCCTTTTTTACAACTAAGGAAGTTGGCAAGGGTAGCGGTATGGGTTTAGCCATGGTGCATGGAATTATGCATGGCCATCACGGCCATGTTTTGCTGGAAGTGGATGAGCACCGGGGAAGTCGGTTTCGTTTGTTGTTTCCGGTTGGCGAGCAACGTATGCAAACAGCTGCCTTAAATGACAGTGTTAGTAATGTCAGTTTAAGCCGTGCCATTCGAGTGCTGATTGTGGATGATGAGCCAGCACTGGCTGAATTAATAAGTGAGCAGCTAGAGTATGAAGGTTGTCAGGTTACCACCTGCACCGAGGCCGCTGAAGCGGCACAGCTGATTGACAATCGTCTGGATCAGTTTGATATTATGATTACCGACCAGACCATGCCAGAAATGAGTGGTATTGAGCTCGCAACCCGGGCGCTGGCAATAAACTCACAATTTCCGGTAATTATCTGCACTGGATATTCAGCTCAACTTAATCAACAGTCTGTCAATGACAACGGAATTAGGCGCTTGCTTGATAAGCCTGTTAGTAAAGATGAGCTGATGAGTGCCATCAATGAGCTATTGGGTTAGGTCAATTAACAATCGGTTGTTTTTTAATCCGTTTTTTAGTATCTGAGATGCGTGCTTTAGTTATGTTTCAGGTAAACGAATAAATTTTACGGCCTCTTCCAGCACAAATTGCTTAAATGCCAATGCGACCGGTGTCAGGCGTTTTCCGCTGCGTTGCACAATGTGCCAATGGCGTTGTACTGGAAAATTCTGTACATCTAAAATTGCTAGCCGTTGAGTTTCCAGCTCCAGCTCTAAAGTATGTATCGACACTATCCCCAAACCCAAACCCGCTTCCACTGCCTGTTTGATAGCTTCATTGGAACTCATCTCTATACCAGTGTGAAAGCTTACTGCCTGCTCATCAAAAAAACGTTGAATGGCACTACGGGTGCCTGAGCCGCTTTCTCGAACAACGAAATTCACGTCTTCAAAATGGGCTAACGGGATGTTTTGCTCTGCGACTAATGGGTGGTTGGCGGGTGCGATCATCACCAGTGGGTTCACCATAAAGGCTTCAGATTCGACTTCGACGCCTTCCGGTGGCTGTCCCATTATGACAAGATCCGGCTCGTTATTGGTTAGCTGGTGTTGCAGGCTCTCGCGGTTGGTAATATCCAGACTGATGGTGACATTTTCATAGCGCTGCGAGAATGCTGCCAGCAGGCGGGTGGCGAAGTGGCTGGCAGTGGTGGCCACCGATATCGCCAGTTTGCCGCTGCCGCCGCCTTTGAGTTCTTCCAGCACGAGTTCGGCTTCATCTAGCAAGTGCCCGATGCTCTGGCTATAAATGTATATCTCTCGCCCGGCATTGGTGAGATGCATCTTTTTTCCAATTTGTTCAAACAGGGGCAGACCAATGGCTTCTTCTAACTGTTTAATTTGCATTGAAACACCGGGCTGGCTGAGGTGCAGCTCCTTAGCGGCACGGGTGTAACTTAAGTGTCTTGCCGCCGATTCGAATACCTTTAGTTGGCGAAATGTGAGGTTGAGTGCCATGTCTATTGTTCTTATTGCCTTTTCCTACCCCTTAGTAAAACGGGAGTGCGAATATGTTTTTAAGCTTTCGGTGAACAATGAAAATTAACCGAGTCACTGAGGAGGGTTTAAAAGTTTCAGATTCGAAAGTCCTATAAGTATTGTTTTGTTCTTAATGGCCTCAAATCTTTCTTGGCCCTTCTTTTACTAAGAAAGGGATAAATGTATAAGTAATACCTTATCATAATAATCAAAAACTTTGAGTGTTATTTATGATTGCATGGTTTTATAGTGTCCGTCCCTGAAGAAAGGGGCTTAAGATAAGCCGCTTGAAACAGCCCGAATTTTTAATAATCTGAGGAGATCTAAATGGATCAGTCAGCACGTTATGCAGACTTAAGTCTGGATGAAGCAACACTTATAGCAGAAGGCGGCCACATGTTAGTGGCTTACACTATGACACCAATGCCTGGTTTCGGTGGTTATTTAGAAACTGCAGCTCACTTTGCTGCAGAGTCTTCTACAGGTACTAACGTTGAAGTTTCAACGACAGATGACTTCACTAAGAACTTAGATGCAATGGTATACGAAATTGATGAAGCTAAAGGCATCATGAAAATCGCTTACCCTAACGACCTGTTTGACCGTAACGTAATTGACGGCCGTTCAATGGTTGTATCTTTCTTAACTCTTGCTATTGGTAATAACCAGGGCATGGGTGATGTGCAATGTGCACAAATGATCGATTTCTACGTTCCTAAAGCTATGCTTCTATCTTTCGATGGTCCTTCAGTTGATATCACTGATATGTGGAACATCTTAGGTCGTCCACGTGAAAACGGTGGTTACATTGCGGGTACTATCATCAAGCCTAAGCTTGGTTTACGTCCTGAGCCTTTTGCAGAAGCTGCATACCAGTTCTGGTTAGGTGGCGATTTCATCAAAAATGATGAGCCTCAAGGTAACCAGGTTTTCTGTCCAATGAAAAAGGTTATTCCTTTAGTTGCTGATGCAATGAAGCGTGCACAGGACGAAACTGGCGAAGCTAAAATCTTCTCTGCTAACATCACTGCAGACGATCACCACGAAATGTGTGCTCGTGCAGACTACATCCTGGAAACTTTCGGCTCAAATGCTCATGCAGTTGCTTTCCTGGTTGACGGTTATGTTGGTGGCCCAGGTATGGTTACAACGGCACGTCGTAACTACCCTGGTCAGTACTTACATTATCATCGTGCGGGTCACGGTGCGATTACTTCGCCTTCATCTGTACGTGGTTACACTGCATTTGTTCTTGCTAAGCTTTCTCGTCTTATGGGTGCGTCTGGTATCCATGTGGGCACAATGGGCTTCGGTAAAATGGAAGGTGGTTCAGACGATCGTAATATCGCATATATGATCGAACAAGATAGTGCTGATGGTCCTGTTTATCACCAGGAATGGCACGGTATGAAGCCGACTACGCCAATCATCTCTGGTGGCATGAACGCGTTACGTCTACCTGGTTTCTTCGAAAACTTAGGTCACGGCAACGTAATCAACACTTCTGGTGGTGGTTCTTACGGTCACATCGATTCTCCTGCAGCGGGTGCTAAGTCTTTACGTCAAGCATTTGAATGTTGGAAAGCGGGCGCTGACCCAATCGAATACGCAAAAGAGCATAACGAATTTGCTCGCGCATTTGAGTCATTCCCAGCTGATGCAGATGGCCTGTTCCCAGGTTGGAGAGACAAGTTAGGCGTTCACAAGTAAGAATGAATGATGGTTGCGCCGCTCTTTGCCATCATGGCACCGCGGCATACCGTTCATCGTGAACATAAAGGACCCTCGCCACTTCGGTGGGGGTTTTTTTTCTCTAAAATTTTTTTGAAATAAATGTACTGCATTTATAAACGTAAAAGCATTTGAGTAATATTTAGAGTGCTACACAAAATAAAATTTAACTGACAAGGTATTTGTCATACCTGCGAAGGCAGGTATCCAGCGACTTTATCGAGCATAAGCCACTGGATTCCGGCTCAAAAGCATACCGGAATGACGATGTTTTTTTCTTTTTTATTTGGTTCTGTGTAAGCCTTTGAACAATTGTTTTTACCTTTATTCTCGCAAGAAAATTGAGTTATAAATTTAGGAAACCATGCCATGACTGACGTAGATATCGAACAATACAAAGTAAAAGAAGAGCCTTTTTATGGCGCCCAGGCTGATGAAGTTGAGCTTTACGAAGCGGCATATAATGCACGTTTACCCGTAATGATTAAAGGCCCAACCGGTTGTGGTAAGTCTCGCTTTGTAGAGCACATGGCGTGGAAATTAGGCAAGCCATTAATCACGGTTGCCTGTAATGAAGATATGACCGCATCCGATTTAGTCGGTCGTTATTTATTAGATGCTAACGGTACACGCTGGTTAGATGGTCCATTAACAACGGCTGCGCGTATTGGTGCAATTTGTTACCTCGATGAAATTGTTGAAGCACGTCAGGATACCACGGTTGTTATTCACCCGTTAACCGATCACCGTCGTCAATTACCGTTAGATAAAAAAGGTGAGTTGATTGATGCGCACCCTGATTTTCAGTTGGTTATTTCTTATAACCCGGGCTATCAGAGTTTGATGAAAGATTTAAAACAATCAACCAAGCAGCGTTTTACCGGTTTGGATTTTGATTATCCTGAGATTAAAACTGAATCTGACATTGTTGAAAAAGAAGCCGGTTGTGATGCTGAAACAGCAGCAAAATTAGTTAAAATCGCACACACCGCACGTAACCTTAAAGGTCACGGTTTAGATGAAGGTATCTCGACGCGTTTACTGGTTTATGCCGCAACCTTAATGAGCAAAGGCATTGAGGCAAAAGCAGCTTGTCGTATGGCAATGGTTCGCCCGATTACGGACGACTCGGATATTCGTAGTACGTTAGATCATTCTATTGATAGTATTTTTGGTTAAAAGGTAAAAGCTTCTTACCGTAAATAAACGCAACATATTTAAGTTTTGCTAAATAGATGGTAAAAGTTAGAACGTCATCCCCGACACAAGCATTCGGGGATGAAAAAATATAGTTAACTGAATTGTGTTCATTCGCGTGTACTGCGGAAAAAAACTATGACTGATATTGATATACAGAATTATCGTGACAAGCTGAAATGTAACTTCGAGCAAATCGAAGAATGCTTTGATGATTATACTCAAGATGCTTTACGTAACTTAAGTGAAGATGGCGTAGATAAATATTTTAAAGGCGCGTCATTAGTTTGTATGATTGGCCGTGGCTGGGAGCCGGTGAGTATTTATCTGGAAGAGATGCCGGGTATCTCAAATAGCTTGGGTGAGTCTGCATTAGAGATTGTTTCACAGTCTGTCTGGAATATGTCGCGCACGCCAAATGGTAATTCTATTCCGCCATTTATGCAGTGTTTGCCAGAAGCCGCGCGCCGTTTGGGTTCGCTTGAGCAGATGGAAAATTTCCTTGAAATTATTTTTGATTTTATGGAAAACACAACCGGTTCTATTCATGGTCATCACACAACTTTTGCCAGCCCGGGTTTACCCGAATTACTAAAACAAACGCCGTATCTTTTAAATCAGTTATCGCTTGAAGGTTTAAAAAACTGGGTTGAGTATGGTGCGCGAAATTATAATAATCATCCCGAACGTCAGAAAGATTATTTTAGTTTGCAATCAGCAGACAGCCGAGCCATGTTACAACGTGAGCGTCACGGTACGTTGTTTATGGATAACCAACGCCAGCTGGATATGTATTTGCGCAGTATGTGGGAAGATGAATCTTACTTTGTGCCTTATTCAATGGGCTTTGATGAGTTGCGCAAACCGGTGCCTTATTACGATAATTTAGGTATTCGTATTCCAGATGTTTATGATGATTTTGTGGGTGAGTCAGGCACGGTGTCCGGCCTTGATCGATATCGTGTCACCATCGCACACATTGCTGCACACAGACGTTGGTCTGATGTATTAATCGCTGATAATTTCAGCCCATTTCAACGCATCGCCATTGAGCATTTAGAAGACTGTCGCGTTGAGTATTTAATGCTTAAAGAATATCCGGGCTTACGTAAATATTTATTAGCGTTGCATCCTGCGCCGATTGAAGGTGATTGCAATACGGAAAAAGAATCCTGTGTGCGTCATCGTTTAGCGATGCTATCGCGTTCTATTCTCGATGAAAATCATGGTTATACCAATGAGCATATTTTAGAATTTAGAAAACGTTTTTTTGATGTGGTTGAAAATGACCCTGATAACGTGGGTGGCAGTACAAAAGCCATGGTTGATATTGGTATTATTTTTACCACACGCACGCGCTTGCAAAGTGATCAGTTACCGCATATTCGTTTTGAAAATACTGAAGTGGATTATCGAGATGATAATCGTCACATGTGGGTGTTTATCGAAGAGAATGATGAAGCAGAAGATTACGAAAACAAAAAACAAAGTAAATCAGATGAGCTGGAGCATGAAGGTTTACCTCCACGTCACTATCCAGAGTGGGACTATAATACTACGTCATTTAAACCAGACTGGGTAAGCCTGTACGAATCTATTCATCCGTCTGCTAATGCATCTGATATTGATGGGATTTTAGATAAACATTCGGCACTGGCAAAGCTGTTAAAACTGATTCTCGATAAACTCAAACCACAACGATTTGTACGGGTGCGTTATCAGGAAGAGGGCAGTGAATTAGATTTAGATATTGCGATACGTTCGCTTATTGATTACAAGTGTGGCTCGCAACCTGACCCGCGCATTAACATGAGCCATAAACATGATGGCCGTGATATTGCAGTCATGATTTTACTGGATTTATCGGCGTCATTAAGTGACAAACCGGATGGTTCGGATCAAACCATTTTACAATTAAGTCAGGAAGCGGTTTCATTATTAGCCTGGACAATCGATCAGTTAGGCGATAAATATGCGATTGCCGGTTTCCATTCCGATACCCGTCATAATGTGCGTTACTATCATTTGAAAGGTTATAGCGAAGAGTTTGACGACACCGTAAAAGGCAGATTGGCCGCAATGGATGCGGGTTATTCTACCCGTATGGGTGCAGCTATTCGCCATGCCGGGCATTATCTGGAAGCGCAAACCGCAGAGAAAAAACTCATGCTTATCTTAACCGATGGTGAGCCGGCCGATATTGATGTTGAAGATTCTAAGTATTTAATTAGCGATACTAAAAAAGCCGTTGATGAGCTTTCATCACGTGGCATGAATAGTTACTGCATTAGTCTGGATAGAAAAGCCGATGACTATATACAGGATATTTTTGGCGCGGGTGGTTATACTATTATTGACCATGTGGAAAAGCTGCCTGAAAAGCTGCCATTATTATTTGCTTCATTAACCTCTTAAGAAATCAATATGAGTAATCTTGTTAAAGCCAGTGTTGTTTTTTGTTATAAGGGTGAAACGCTTTCGCCTTCAATTACCATTGAGCTTGATGAGTATCTGCAAGTGAGTAATACGCTGCCAGATCTATATCCGATTATTGCAAAAGCCAATAATCATGATCTGTATTCCTATGAATTTGAAATGATGCAGGCGCAAAGTATTGTTTTCAGTGAAGCCACCGGATTGGTTGCTGAATTTATAACCGATGGCGTGTTAGATATTGAAGCGTTTGTTGAGGAATGGAATGATCGCCAATGCCTGAATGCATTGGCAAAAATTGCCGCTGATGTTTTGTCGGTAGATGATCTGGAAAAAAATCTCGAACTTAAGCAGGCGTTGTTGGATGCTTATAAGTTGGGTCAGGCGGCCTGTGTTAATGAGCCTGTCACGGCTGATCCATTATTAGGTTTTTAATCTTTAGCATATCAAAACCTGCATCTTCTATTTTGTAGGCATATTTTTTCCTTAAAAATCATCCAGAAAATCTTATTTTTGTGACTGTTTACAAGATCTAAGATGACTTTTGCATTATGATATGCCGCATAAAATGAAATAAAGCAGCAGGGACAGCGGTTAGGCAGATGGATCTATTGAAGAATAAAAACTCTCTGGATGAGGGATATTTACTCCATTGGTATGAAATAATTCAGGTCATCGGCCGCGGTGGCTTTGGTATTACCTATCTGGCTCATGATCAAAATCTTGATCGCAATGTAGCCATTAAAGAGTTTATGCCCGAAGATTTCGCAACTCGAGAGTCTGACAGCACCGTAAATCCAAAAACCGGCGAACAGAAAAAACTCTACGACTGGGGGCTGGAACGCTTTATTTCTGAAGCTCGCACCCTCGCGAAATTCAACCACCCCAATATTGTGCGGGTACTCAGTGTATTCGAAGAAAACAACACCGCCTATATGGTGATGGAATATGCGCAGGGTAAAGATCTATCCGTCATTTACAAAGGCACTCCGAAATTCACTCAGGATCAGTTACTCGATACCTTCATTCCTATACTGGATGGTCTGTCACTGGTACACAATGCGGGTTTTATTCACCGCGATATCAAGCCCGCCAATATTTATATCTGTGATAACGAATCACCATTGTTACTGGATTTTGGTTCAGCACGCCAGTCACTCGGGGGCAAAACCCGCGCATTGACTAGCCTGGTGACTTACGGCTATGCACCCTATGAGCAATACAATGAAGGCACCGGCAAGCAGGGGCCGTGGACGGATATTTATTCTCTGGGTGCGAGTATGTATTACGGTATCACCGGTAAAAAACCCATGGATGCACTGGTTCGGGGTGGTGGTTTTTTAGAAAAAGGCATCGACAGCTATGAGCCGGTTTCAGTTTTAGCCAAAGGCGAGTATGACGAAAATTTTCTACTCGCCATTGATAAAGCGCTGATGTTTAAACTGGAGGAGCGCCCTGCAAATATTTTAGACTGGGCTGATATGTTGCTGGGTAAAACCAATGCCCCTGCACTGCCAGAGTACATGATGCGCTTTGCAGAAAATGATGAAACGGTTGTGCGCCCCTGGCCAGCATCGGGTAGTGGGACGGGGCGAAGTGCTGGTTTGTCAAAAAATGTTCATAGTGGCGGGCAGGGTTTGATTGATGCCAGTGGTCGACGAAATTCTGTTTATCGGGATTCAACGATAAGTGAAAATACGCAACAGGAGCAGCAAGCACTTCGGGAGAGTTTATCTAGAATTGATTATTCAGCTCAGCCGGTTAGTGATTCTAAAATAAAAAAAATTAGCTTAGTTGTAATGTTGTTCATGGCTGTTATTGGCGGGGTGTTTATATTTGGTGACTCGCTTAAAGATGTTTTAATGATGGCGCAGAGCACGTTAGTTAAAAACAGCCCTAAAGATATGAAAAAATATCAGCAGGAAATACAGTCTCAAAATCATAAAAAAAAATTACAGGAATTATTAATTCGAGCACAACAGGCATTTGATATTGGTAATTATGTTTCGCCGAAAAAAGATAATGCTTATGATTATTATAAAAAGGCATTACATCTGCAAGCAGATAATAATGCAGCAAAACGAGGCATTAATAATATTGAAAAGGAACTGCTTAATAGGGCAAGAGCAGCGTATATTGATAAACAGTATAAACAGTCGATAAGTTATTTAAGTCAGTTAAAAAGAGTTAACCCTGAATCTGTGAATGCGCAGTCATTGCGTAAAAGGTTGAGCTCTGAGCAGAATAAAATTAAGCAAATTTCTGATTGGTTGTCGCTGGCAGATAAACATATAAAAAATAATCGTTATACCAGTCCGGCAAATAAAAATGCTTATGAAATTTATAAAAAAATATTAAATCGAGAGCCATCTAATCGATCAGCGCGTAAAGGCATAGAAAAAATTAAGAAGCATTATAAGGCAATGTTTAAACGCCATATCGCAGGGGCACGTTTAAGCAGCGCCGAGCGAGATATTCAGGTAATGAAAAAAATTGACATTCCATTAGATGAAATAATGAGAATGCAATTAACATTAAAAGTGCAGCAACAAAAACTAGCCGACAGGAAAGCTGTAGTTGTTAAAATGCCGGCTACAAAAAAACTCACGGTAGCGCAGGCGAGCAAGAAGATAGCAAAGTTTAAACAATCTATAGAGCTGGGTTATAAAAGCCGGTTAAAACAAATTAGTCAGTTTTCTCAGGGGAGAGAGCAGTTTGTGAATCGTTTGTTAAGTCAGTATAAAAATATCGATGTTAAAATATCTAATTTAAAACTCATTTCGGCTACCAATAGTGCTCGTGCGATGATTGAATTAAAGAATTTGATGGATAAAAATAATGAGGTGGTAGTAACTGACTGGAGCCGGTTTGAAATCGTCTTAAGTTATAATGATAGAAATGAGCTTAAAATCATTTGGTAGCTGTTATTTTTATTAATGAAGTTTTCGTGGGTGAGGGGCATTATAATCCTTAAAAATAACCCGTGATTACAAGTCATTAAGCAGGTTAGAATAAAGTTTTCGTAGTGACTTTAAAAATCAGTGATAAAAATACCTTTCAAAAATCAATATATCAATCTCGGAACAGACTTCTATGCGCCGGCACAGGCAGCGATTGTTGAAAATCCCGAGCTAATTGCATTCAATTATGAGCTGGCCTCTCAGCTCGCTATTAATGTTGATGGAGTTGTAGAGTCTGAGCTTGCTGCGACATTTTCAGGAAAGCACTTGCCGCAAGGGGCTGAGCCGCTGGCGATGGCTTATGCGGGGCATCAGTTTGGTAGCTTTAATCCACAGTTGGGTGATGGTCGTGCGTTGTTGTTGGGTGAAATCGAATCGACTGTGGGTGATAAATTAAGTTTGCAATTAAAAGGTTCGGGTCAAACATTTTATTCGCGCAACGGGGATGGCCGTGCTGCATTAGGCCCAGTGTTGCGCGAATACCTACTTAGCGAAGCGATGCAAAAATTAGGTGTTCCCACAACTCGTGCATTGGCCTGTGTGACCACCGGTGAACAGGTGGCACGCGAACAGTTATTACCGGGTGGTGTTATTACGCGAGTTGCTAAAAGCTTTATTCGTGTTGGGTCATTTCAGTATTTCTCTGCGCAACAGGATTTATTATCGATTACAAAACTGGCAGATTATGTTATCGATAACAGTTATCCAGAGTGTCGTGAAGCTGAAAATTCGTATGTAAAATTACTACAGTTGGTTGTAACAGGGCAGGCCGAGCTGATTGCAAAGTGGATGCAGTTTGGATTTATTCATGGGGTTATGAATACGGATAATATGTCAGTTTCGGGTGAAACAATTGACTATGGCCCCTGTGCATTTATGGATGAGTTTTCCCATGACCGTGTGTATAGCTCAATCGATAGAAACGGACGTTATGCATACAGTAATCAGCCATCAATTGGTTTATGGAATTTAACTCGCTTTGCGGAATCGGTTGTGCCTTTATTAGCAGATGAAACTGAACAGGCCGTCGAAATAGCAAAGGAAATTTTAAATAACTATATATCGCAGTACGAAACCAACTGGCTGCAGGGGATGCAAACTAAACTAGGCTTGACATGTTTAGATACAGCGGAAGTTTCAGGTGATAAAAAACTTATTGATGCGTTACTAAATATAATGGAAGAGTCAAAAGCTGATTTTACCTTAACGTTTTATTATCTATCAAAATTAGATGCTGTTGCTGGTGATGAGGATGCGAAATTACTTGTATTATTTAATCATAGTGACGCTATGATTAACTGGTTGGTTAGATGGCGTGAGCGATTAAGTTTAGAGGGTGTTAATGATAAGCAGCGCCAGAAAAATATGCTTGAGGTTAACCCTTTATATATTCCCCGCAACCATCAGATAGAAGCGGCGATTCGCGCAGCAGAAGATAATAATGATTTTTCAGTTTTTCATGAACTGCATGAAGTGTTGAAAAAACCTTTTGTTGAACAGGCGAGTAAAGAAAAATTTACGCGCCCGCCTAAAGCGGATGAAATTGTATGGAAAACCTTTTGTGGTACTTAAATTTTAAAATTATGTGTAGTAGCTTTTATCTGAGCTGACATATTAGATTGCAGGTTTAAATGAGAGATTACAATGATTGTATTTAGTTATTTCAGATTATAATGAAAAATTATTTTCATTTACAGTTAAGGCTTACCTGGGGCTTGCATTTATTCCCTCTGGAGCCAGCTGAAAATTGTATGCCTGCAGGGATAAAATCACAGGGATGTGATTTTAAGTCCCGATAAGCCTGGACGGCTTACCGGGACGACCCGGTAACGGAATTAGTAACGTACAGTTTGAAATACTATTAGAAGTCTATTGAACAATTTACAGGCACCCTCATTGCTTTTTAATGAGGGCTGGTGAGTAAGGGTGGCATTTTTTTGCTTACTTTTTTGTTGCTACAGACAAAAAAGTGAGTTGCCAACAAGGCGAAACCACAGAATTCAAGTTCCCATAAAGCATAGCTACTGTAAGATTAGATCAAAACCTGTTATTAAATATGTCGGCTCAGATAAAAGCCACTACAAATTATGCCATTGCCAATGTGAAATTAAATTGTGCCCCCTGCTGCGGTTTGCTTTCGACCCAGATATTTTGTCTATGTAATTCAATAATTTTTTTCACAATGCACAAGCCTAATCCAGCATGGCCGTCGGTGCGTTCCGGGGTATGAGCCTGATGAAAACGCTCGAACACTAACGCCTGTTGGTCAAGTGGAATGCCCTGACCTGTGTCGCTGACTTTAATGGTAAGGCTGCCATCTTCTGGTGCGGTAATATTAATCCTTATCTTGCCATCTTTTTTGCTGTAGTAAATTGCATTGTTGATTAAGTTGTCTAACACTCGTTCAATTAAACCTAAGTCGGCAAATACTATCGGGTTGTTAGTTTCAGATTCGATATTAATCAATATGCCTTTTTGTTCTGCCTGCAACTCAAACTTCGCAACTACATCATAAGCCAGTTCTAGCAGGGGGAAGTTTTCCATAACAGGCTGGTGTTCGCGAGCATCGAGTTTGGCAAGTTCAAATAAACCGTCAATCAATTTTTGTAAGCCTTTGGCCTGTTTTTCGGTGGTGCGTAAATATTTTAGCCGATCATCGTCGGAGAGAGTTTCATATTTAATGGTCAGAGTTTCAAGATAGCCTTGAATAGAGGCAAGGGGAGTGCGCAGGTCGTGGGATATGTTTGCCACCATTTTCCGACGTAAATTATCCTGTTGTTTTAAGGCAGACCATTGCTGCTGTATATGTAGTGTCATTCGGGAAATATGTTTTTCTAATTCGCTTATTTCGTCGGGTAATAATAAATTGGATATGCCAAAGCCAGAGCTGTGATCGGCGGAGAAATCGCTATCAACAAAATCGGCTACATTGGATTGCAATTTTTTTATACGGATATTAATGCGATAAAATAAATACAACCCCATTAATAATCCCAGTAATAAACTGCCAGCAAGTACAAAACCGCCTAAATAGATAATCGCGTTTTGTGACTGGCTGTTAATTGCTTCGGTTAGTTCTTCGCCCTGTAAAACCACATACAAATAGCCTTTTGGATTGCTGGTGTCTGGAATAGTGGTAACTGAAAAAGGTTTTTTGGTTTCGTGTGAGCGTGGGTCATCGCCGAGAATATTTAACCTGTCGGGGTGCTGTATGCGCTCACTGATAGGGTTTAAATTAACTGTGTTGCGTTTAACTTTTCCTGGCTCGGCGGAGTATGCGAGTATGTTTCCCTGTAAGTCGAGATAATAAATTTCAATGCTGGGATTGATGGTCATATATTGCATGAAAGTTTCTTTCATAGCATTTTTATCAATCTTTCCATCATGTACAATTTTTTTATCGTTAACTAAATTTTGTGCCAGATCATGATTGATGAGTTGTAAACTCGATTGATTTATTTGTTGTAGCATATAGCTGGCAAAGATGGTGTAGGATAATCCAACCGCCAGCAAAATAATGCATAGACCGGCAGCGAGTTTAAAATATAAGGTGTGGGTGAAAGATGTTTTCATGAGTTTTTAACTTAATAATTATGCAGTCGTTGCAATGAATTGATAACCTACGCCCCAAATAGTTTTAATAAACTTAGGGGTGCGCGGGTCGGTTTCCAGTTTCCCTCTTAATCGATTGATATGTGAATTAACTGTATGTTCATAACCATCATGGCCATAACCCCAGACTTTATCGAGAAGTTGCATGCGGTTAAAAACCTGCCCGGGGTGGCGGGCAAAATATAATAATAAATCAAATTCTTTTGCGGTTAATTCAAGTTGCTGCTGCTGCTTAATTACTTCACGGGTTTGGGTGTTAATACTTAAGTCGGTGAACTGTAAGCTTTCAGAATTAACGGGTTCCTGTTGCATTGCATCGTGACGACGAATTAAGGCTTTAACTCGTGCTACCATTTCCATTAAACTAAACGGTTTGGTGAGGTAATCATCGGCACCTGATTCTAATCCAAGCACACGGTCTATTTCAGATGAGCGTGAAGTTAGCATTAAAATAGGGGTGTAAATTTTACTGGTGTTACGAATTTTTTTACAAATTTCCAGGCCGTCCATGCTGGGTAGCATAATGTCTAAAATAATTAAATCATATTGACTGGTTTTAATATTATTCCAGCCTTCAATGCCATCGTAAAAAGTATGAACTTCGATGCCAATGTCACTGAGGTGAAGTTTAACCAGATCTGAAATATCTTTATTATCTTCAACAATAATGATTTTTTTATTTTTCATAATTAATTATTACACTACCGGCATTTTTATTTGTTGCCGGTAGTGTAAGAGTTCCTTGTGGTGCAATTTATAGTGCGGTTACTATAATGCGCAGAGTCGGATTATCGAATTTATCAGCGCCAGTGAGAGTCGAGTTTGCAAAGTTATCATCTGCACTAACTACTCCGCTGTGTAGTGTAACGACAGATGTAACATCATCGCGTGCTGCATTAAACCCTTCGCCACCATCGGCGGGGCCGGGCAGGGTACCGCTGAGTTCGCTATTAAATTCAGTGCCCGCATCGTATGCATGGGTATTATAGATTCGAGTTTGACCCGCAACCATATCAGCAAGTTCAATTGAATTTAAGCCGCTGAATGCATCGTTGGTGTTAACCAGCATACCGGCGATGGATAAATAAAGTTGAGAAACATCGGTAGTTTCAATGCTGAACTCAACTTCCTGTCCGGGAGGCACAGCACCAGCCGCTTGATACTGTGGGTTTGTCGACTGTAGTGCAAGCAAAGCACTGCCATCACCACCTTCCGCCATTTGCTCTAAGGCAAGGCTGGCAGATTCACCTACTGCCCAAAATTTAAAGCTATCATTGTGAAGCATTGCAACCGGTGGCGATAAAGGTTGGGAATTTGTCATATTGATAATGCGCACACTAAAGGCGTGGGTTTCGGGTGTTGGGTTAGCGTTATCTGAGCAGGCTGAAATGGATAATGCCAGCACACCTGCAAGGGTTAAAGTCTGGATAATATTTGTCATCGAAATATCTCCTATTTCACTTCAATCACTAAACGTGCAACCGGGTTTAACCAGCGATGAATGCGGCTATCGATATCGCTTATACCGCCTTCAGGATTTGTGTCGCCAATAACACCGCGGTGGATGTGTATATTAGTATTGGTTTCTTCTGTGGTTACGCCAGTTGCATTGGCACCCGCCATGCCTAACGGGTCAGCAGGAAAACCTGCAACACCCGGTGCGCCGCCCGCCATACCTGCAAGGACTTCGTCATTCGCTTCAGTGCCTGCATCATATGCGTTTAAATAATAGCTGTAAGTGCCTACTGCTGTTGGAATCTCTAACGCGTCTAAACCAACAAAGCCATCATTGGACGGTAAGATCATAGCGCTCATAGACAGGTGTGTGTTGAGGCTTTGCGTTGTCATATCAAATGTTGTTGTTTGACCCGGTGCTGTTAGGCCACCGGGTGCAGGGCTGGATACGACGTCTGCATTGAGTGCCGCTAAATCGCTAGCAATGAGCGCTGTATTTCCACCTTCTGCCATAGCCTGCAAGCCTTCACTGGCTTCAGTGTTAATTTCAAAAATATGTTGATCAGATGTATGCGCACTGAAGATTAACGGCGTAAAGTGGCTGCCGTGGGTTAAGTTGGTAAAGCTAATGGTTAAATCCTGAGCTGATGCGCTGGCAATTGAAGCGGCTGAAATCGCCAATACGATTAATGTTTTGTTCATGGTTAAATTCCTGATTTATATTTGATGTTTACAGTGGTGTAATATTGCACCGCAGATATCAAGCTAAAATCACAGGAATCTCACGAAAAGTTAACATTTGAAATTAATAATGTGTGAGTAAAATTAATTACATCCCCTCGCGCAGATTTACATAATCACGTATACTGACGCTAATACAATTAATGAATAAAAATTATGTCAGTAATTTCAAGAGTAAAGACCTTTTTTCTTTTGCTTTTTTTTCTATCACCCGCCGTTAATGCCGCTACCTATATTGCCTTTGCACCTGCACAGCTTAAAATAAAAACCAGCTCGGGCTCTACCAAACCCAGTGTAAGTGACTTTCGTTTTGGTTATCAAACCGGTGTTCATAAATTTGAGCTGGCTTATATGACGAGTATTAACGATGACAATCTAAATGAGCTGGTCACCGATATACCCTCAGTTACTTCATTATTTTATCGCTATGATGGAAACCCCGCTGGTGATGTAAAGCTTGAAATAATTCTTGGTTATAGTCAGGTCGAAATTGATACGACATATGTTAATGAACCGGCATTTAATGAAAAGATTGAAGGGTTTAGCTACGGGGTTGGTTTAGAAGAGGCGTTACAAAGTATTCCACAACTTAAATTTAGAGTCGATTTTATTCAAATGTATAAAGGCGATAATCTGGAACTTAAATTATTTTCTGTAGGCTTGCGTTATGAATTTTAAATCTATTTATCAGTATTTTATTTACAGTTTACTTATTTTTTTAACTGCCTGTAGTACAAGTGACAATGAAGAGGCACTGGTTGATTTATTTGCAACTGCCAGCTTAGACTTAATTGAAATTAGTTTTCCGGCAGATCAAAATGAAGCTGTAATCTCTGCTGATAGTTTTTCTGATTACAGTATTGAAGGTTTAAAAACCAATGGTGTCGATACGGTGGCGGTGACCAGTAATATTGTGTGGTCGTTGTCAGAGGGTGCACAAAGTTCAATTGATCAGACAGGGCGTTTAACCGCCGGCTCAGTTGCTGAGGCATTAACGATAACGGCTAAAGTCGGTATTTTATTTGCAACCTTTGATGTCAGAATTTCTACCGCAAAATTTGACCAGGTTATTGCGCTCAACAGTACACCGGTTCTGGTTGATCTGTGCCAGTCACAAGTAATAACACCGATCGGAAATTATATAAATGATGATGGCTCACCCGATGAGGAGCGTCCGGTTGACAGTAGTGTTATCGATACCATTGAGTGGCTAATTAGAAATGCTGGAGAAGATCCTCCATCACAGCGTGCCTTAATTAAAACCGAAAATAGTCAGGCTGAGTTACAGGCGCTGGAAATTGGCGATGTTATTATTCAGGCGCGTGCGCCCTCTATAAGTCAGGGCGGCGTCATTGTAACCTCTGCAGATTTTGATCAAAGTATAGTCAGCCAGCCTGTTGCCTTAAAAATATGCTTAAGCAGTGAAACAGATCTGGATGCCTGCACTTTAGAGCGTCAGGATCTGGTAGAAAATAATACGTTATCGCTAATTGCTGTAGGAGAGTATCAGCAAACTGATGGCAGTAACAGTAGTCTGAATATTAGTGAGTTGAGTAAGTGGGGTACGGATAATAATAGCAACGTAAATATTGTTTTTTCTGATGACCGCCAGCAATTAGATATTACTGGTAATCTTATAAACACTACGACAAATCTTTCAGTTGCTTGCGGTAATGTTGAGCAAACGATTCAGGATAGTGATCTGGTTAGTGGAGTAGTGCTCGACACTCCAGTTACCTGCGCTATTGGAAATTCAAATTGTCTACAGGCAACGCAGGCAATTACTGTGGTTGAAGAAGTGGTTGATTCACTTGCTGTGACTGCTAATGGTTTTGATCTGGTTAATAATACAGCGCTGGTGTTTAGCTCTCGTCCTGCGACTCTTGTTTTTGTTGTAACTGCAACTTTTACCGATGGCAGCAGCCGAGTTGTGACAACGGATTCTACCTACACGGATGATAGTCCTGATGCTAATGTGGTTAGCGAAGTATCCGGGGAAACCGGTGAATATACAGTAGGCAGTACTGGAAATAATGTTGAAATTTCAATTTCGTTTGGAATTAAAACCTTTACTGCCAGATTGACTTTACCAAACTAAAATACGGTATTCATTAAGGTGAAAGAATGATGGCATGCTTAAATAAAATCGCGATAGTTATATTTGTCGCTTTTTATTTTTAGATGCAGTAGGTGGGCCAGGAAAAAAGCCAACTTTAATTACTTGCACGGAAGTGTCGTTTATTTTCTCTGATGATATTTAATCAAATAAAAATGTCATTGTTACACCTGCAACTTCCAGCGTGTCATTATCTTTAAGTGGGTGAGCTTTAGAGCCTATGGCTTCATTATTAACTTTAGGTTTTTCACCATTGTCGCCACCATCAATATGTATTAAAAAGTAGCCAGTTGGGCGACGTGTGATAGCGGCAACTTGCACGCCGGGTTTACCCAGCGTAGTGAGCACTTTAGTTAAGGCGAGTTCTTTGCCGCTATTTGCACCACTTGCTAATCGAATGCGCGCTTTTTGTATGCTGGATTTTCCTGAATCAGCAGATGCGATTTCAGCGACTATTTTGCCAACAGATTGATCAATTTGTTGACTGCCTTCAGTTTCCTGCATACCCGCAGTGCCGGTATTAATAATCATGGTTTTTTCAAAGTCATCACCAGTTTTGGCATTTGCATTAACGTATTTTAATTCGTGTTTACCAATTTTGATAATATCGCCGTCAGAGAGTGCATTCTTTTCTATCTGCTCGCCATTGAGGAATGTACCATTGGTGCTTCCCAGATCTTCGATAAATGAATCATTCATTACGGTGAGTATTTTGGCGTGGTAACCACTGACAGCTAAACTATCGATGTGAATGTCATTGTCACTTTTTCGGCCGATGGTTAGCAAATCTGTGTTGAGTGGAAGCTCGCTTTCCATTGTGCCGTTTAAACTTATTTGTATAGTAGCCATGTTTCACCTTACTCTGTATTTATGAATTAAGAGAAAATATCAAAAAATTTATTGATCCAGTTTGAGTTCACTGGAAACTCTTTTAAAACGTTACCTAAAATTACCGACACATTATCTTTACCGCCATGATCTTTGGCTTGCTTGATAAGTTCTCGTGTCATTTTTTCCTGATCATCGCGATGATTTAAAATAATGTCTTCGATTAAGTCATCATCAATCATATCGGTTAAACCATCGGAGCAAAGCAGATATATATCATCTGTTAATGCAATGTCTTCGAGAAGGTCAACGTCGACAGATGAGTTGACGCCAACCGCACGCGTAACCAGATTTTTGTTTAATGATTCGTTGGCTTCTTTTTTTGTGTAGAAGCCACGGTCAACCAGTTCTTGCAACAGGGTATGGTCGCGTGTCATTTGTTCTAATATTCGATCTCGCATTCGATAAAGTCGAGAGTCGCCCACATGCGCAATAGTGATGCGATTATCATAAAGCAGTAACACCACAACGGTTGTGCCCATGCCTTCGTAATTGGAATTTTTTTGTGCAGCCGTATAAATTTTAAAGTTTGCATCTTTAATGGCTTTTTCTATTAACATGCTTTCAAGGCTATAGCCTGTGCTTTCATCAATTTTACCGGTGGTAATCAATGGCAGGGCATTGCTTAAATCCTGCATGATTGAATCAACTGCAATTGCACTTGCCACTTCACCGCCTTTGTGGCCGCCCATGCCATCCGCAAGCACCAACAAGCCCAGCTCATCATTGTGGCCGATGCTGTCTTCGTTGTGATCACGCACCAGACCTTCGTCTGTAATTCCGGTGATGTTAATTTTATCTGTAAGGTTCATTGGTTTTGTTGTTAATTATTTCTCAGTTATTTTTCTGGGCAATGATCTGTGTGCACTTACGCAGATCGTTGGCCATTTGTGCGCCACTTTGATAGCGCTTTTGCGGATCTTTAGCGAGTGCCCGGCTGATAATGACAGACACACAGCGAGGCAGTTCAGGGCGAATGCTTTCGGGTTTGGGGTGGGTTTCGTTAGCAATTTTATACATGAGCGTTGCCATTGATTCACCCTGAAAAGGCAGGCGCCCTGTCATAAACTGAAACATCATAACGCCCAGTGAAAACAGATCGGATTTACCGTCGACTTTTTTACCCGCGAGTTGTTCAGGTGACATATAAGAAGGGGTGCCTAACACCATACCGGTTTTAGTTTTGCTGGAATCGGTGATGCGTGCGATTCCAAAGTCGGTGATTTTTAAGGTATTCGAGCCTTTTTCAAACATAATATTAGCGGGCTTAATATCGCGGTGCACGACATTTGCTTTGTGGGCATAATCGAGTGCTTCTGCGCAGCGCCGGATAATATCCAGCACGCGGGTGATGGGGAGCAAATTATCGGCTTTGCCGTATTGCACCATATCGCCGCCTTTTAAGAACTCCATCGCGATATAGGCAAGGTCGTGTTCTTCACCTGCGTCAAAAATGGTAACGATATTGGGGTGACTTAAGCGACCGGCAGTCTCTGCTTCGCGGAAGAAGCGATCTTTTACATCCTGTAATTCATCGGCTTCAAACTCCTGTGAGAGGGCCATGGTTTTAATAGCAACCACCCGTGCAATTTTAGGATCTTTACCTAAATATACCGCTCCCATGGCGCCTTTGCCTAACTCTTTTTCAACTTCATAACGACCCAGCATCGGCTTTTCAACGCCACCGCCATCGAGTATTAACGTACCGCCGGGGGAATTGCTGTGTCCGCCAAGAATAACCGTTTCTTCCATTGCGGTTGCGCGATTAATGCGTTGTTTGAGGTCGCGGAATTTCGGGTCGATTTCCTTCATTACCTGATATACCGAACCGGCTTTATTGAACTGGCGCTTGCGTTCAAAATCCAGTGCCAGATTGTAAAGCAGCTCAAGTGCTTCGGGGGATTTAGGCAGGCGGCGGAATTTATCAAAGGCCGCATCGAGTTGCCCCTGGCCCTGTAAAGATAAGCCCAGCATACGATTGGATTCGGCAGATTCCGCATCCAGTGCCAGCTTGCCTTTTTCGGCGGACAGGAAACGTTTGGTGGTGAGCAGCAGGTGACCGACAACCAGTAAAATGGATGGGCTTACCAGTTGCAGCCATAGGCCTTTATCGGTCATCAGAATATAGTGTGCTACAAATAATATGATGAATAATAAAACAGTGATGGTGGCAGCAAGCCCGGCTTTTAAGCGCGGCAGTAAAACAATAATATAAAGTGCAATGAGTAGAGTAATAGCCGCAATTGCAGGCGCGCTCCATTCGGGCTCTATAAAGAAGTCTTCATTGAGTATGCTTGAAACGGAATGGGCAAGAGTCAGCACAGGCGCCATATTGGGATTAATCGGGGTGACCATTGTATCTCCCACACCCACCGCAGTGGCACCAATTAAAACAATTTTACCTTTATATTTAGAGGCTGGGATTTTGCCCTGTAGCACATCATAAAAAGAGTCAACCGCAAATGCACTACTGCCGTCAATGTCATTATAAAAGAAGGTGTTCATGAGTAGATTTGGGCTGGTTTTAATCGATAAACGCCCCAGTTCTACACTATCTCCCAGGTTGATAGTGACATCTTTAGCGGTTAGGTTGAGGCTGCGCAGTGCCAGCTGTAATGCTAAAGATGGATACATCTGGCCATAATAGTCAACGACCAGCGGCTCTGAGCGAATGCTGCCATCGCTATCGGGGGCGGCCGATAATGCACCAATACTGTCGGCTTCAGTCCCCATTAACTTAATCGGGTAAAACACACTCGCTGCAGGTAAGGGCAGTTCGTTGTCAGGGTTGGTAACCGGGTTATTTTTAATTTGAGTCAGCTGGTTACGAGTGACATATGAGGGTAAGGCTTCGTCCGGTTTGCCTCTAGCCAGCCCGAGTCCCATATGCATCGCCAACACAACATTTTTTGTGTCAGTTAAACTGTCAGCCAGTTTCTGGTCAGTATTTAAGTCGATTTCAGCCGCCATGAGTTTTTCACTCAGTAGCTGAATATCATGATTAATTTCAGGTTGGGTTTTGCTGGAGTATTGGGCCAGTGTGCTGGTGCCGTAAAATTGCAATAAATCTTGAATATAGCGCATCCCCGGGTCCATTTGGGGCTCTATAAAGAAGGTGGTCTGGCCGATAATTTTAGCACCACCGCGCTTTAGAGTGCGGTGCATTTCTGCGTGAATATCCCGCGGCCAGGGCCAGCGGCCAATGTTGGCAATACTGACATCATCAATGGCAATAACCGCAACTTTATCACTCGGGCTGCGCTCTGAGGAGCGGACGCCGAAATCATAGGCATCGTGTTCTAAGCGATCGAACAGTCCCATATTGCCCAATGAAACAATTAAAATGCAGATGGCAAGTCCTGCAAACCAGTCTTTTTTCCAGAATGCCTGTTTCATTTTATTGGCCAACTAAATGTCGGTAACCTGAATGTTGCCATTATATTTTTGCATTTCCCCGGTTATTATTATTTTTCTACTGTCACAACACTTATGTGGGTGCTGAGGTGAGGTTCCATTTGTAAGAATAGATCATAAACCCAAGTCTTGCCCATCGCCAGTGGAAAATATAACTTTTTTAATAAAATCACGATGTTGGGGAGAGATCTTTATTAATCAGGTGAGCATATTTGAGTATTGCTGGATATTGAATTTAGCCCTGCTACAAAACTTTTAATTCAGCTGAGAATGTAGATTTGTAGCAGGGCAGTAATGTTGCGGGAGAAAATGATTATGGTGTCTTTTTGCGCCCATTTATCATGGCTTTCACCAAATTTTCTTTGTGCAACAGGCTTGAAGCAATCACGCCGCTAATATGAATAAAGATCAGCAATAATGTGAAATTGGCTGCGACTTCGTGTATCTCCTCCCAGACATCCTCCCAGAATTCATCCCCATCATCGCCATGCTCACGACCATGGTCATCTGCATAGGCTGAGCTAATGAGTTGTATTTCAGGCAGATTTTGATTAGCCAGTGGCCCCAGACCTTCTTCCAGCGCATATAACTGTAAGCCGCTAATGGTGGTAATAAACAGGCTAACAATCAGGGCAATAACCATCCAGCCCCCCGCCGGGTTATGCCCCAGGTAGTGCTTTGGATTGCGGGTGGGCAGGCTTTTTAGATATTCAATAACCGTCTGCTTGCCGCGCACAAAATCGCTAAAGCGCGCATGCCTGGTTCCAATGAAGCCCCAGATAACTCGAAAGCTAATCAGGCCCAGTACGACATATCCCGCATAAATGTGGACTATCGACTCCTCTTCGCCAGTAATGTAGCTAATGCTGAATGCGGCCACCAGTCCCCAGTGAAAGAGTCTTACTAAAGGGTCCCAGACAGATGTTTCAGTGCTCATGATCGTTTGCTCGATTGCTTAAGTTACTGTTATTTTGCAAAAAATGATTAAAAAGATCATCGGACATATGCCATAAACGTGTATTCTTAAGGCTTATGTCTAATGGCATGGCTTTAATGTATTGGGTAGGGGATGGCTTTGATTAAAATTGAAAATAGAGATAAATTTTTGTTGCTGGTTTTGAGCCTGGTAATTATTGCCAGCGTGCTCGATATTGCAACAGATATTAGTCACAGTGTGCCACTTGACCATATCTTTCAGGAAATTCTATTATTTGTATTTTCACTGGCAGCGGTGCTCTGGCTCATTCACGGGGTGAGGGTGCAGCAACGTGAAGTGAACCAGTTAAGGCAGGCATTACTCGAGGCAAAACAGCTGTCGCATAACTTGCATCCCAGCCAATATGTTATCGATGGGCGCAAACGTCTGAGTGATGTGATTAGCCAGCAATTCAGTGAATGGTCGCTGTCTCCCAGCGAAAAAGAGGTAGGTTTGATGTTGCTAAAAGGTCTGAGCTTAAAAGAAATAGCGGCATTGCGCGAAACCCTTGAAAAAACCGTGCGTCAGCAGGCTTCGTCTATTTATAAAAAATCGGGTATCAGTGGGCGACATGCATTTTCAGCGTGGTTTATTGAGGATATTCTTTAGGCTTGGGAAGCAGAGGATTGAAGCAGAGGATTAATGGGCAATATTTAAGGAGTCGAAGTCATGCTTGAAAACGGTCGATGAAGTGGATGTTTACATCGAACGAATGTTAATAGTAATGCCATTGAGGTTTAGCCTTACAAGTTTGATATTCAAATAATTATGTTAAAACAACATAGATAAACATGACTGATAAATTTAAAGATAAAGCCAAAGCTAAAGACTGGGATATTAACGAAATGGTTAAGCAGCTACCATCTGCAGTGGGAAAATGCAGGTGTTAGGTTTTGGTGCGGGCACAGGTTTAATCAGCACTCAAGTTGCTTTCCATGTTAACGGTTTACTTGCTGTGGATGTTTCAGAATCTATGCTGGAGCAACTTATTAACAAGCAAAGTTTAGGTGATAAAAAAATATAGAAGTTTTGTGCAGAGATATTACACAAACACCCACGGGTAATAAATATGATCTGATTATCAATGCCATGGCGATGCATCACGTTGAAGATACGGATAACATGCTAAGCGCATTTTCAGCTCATTTAAAGACAGGTGCAAAAATTGCGCTAGCTGATTTAGATAAAGAAGACGGAAGTTTTCATCTTTATGAAACGGTCTAAGTCTCTAAACTAGATTTGTTTTCAAAAAAACTTTATTATTAAATAGGCAGTTGTCGATAAAAACCATATTCATATAAGGAAATAAGGTGCTTAATTTAGAAGCCGAAATAAAAAGCCTCATCATAGATACATTATGCCTCGAAAATATATCGCCTGAAGATATTATCAGTGATGAGCCGTTGTTTGGTGATGGCTTAGGTTTGGACTCCATTGACTCTCTAGAGCTAGGGCTGGCAGTTAAAAAACATTTTAAAGTCCCTTTAGATTCCAGTTCAGAAGAAACGCGAAGTCATTTCGCATCTGTTAATACGCTTAAGCTTTTTATTGAATCATATAGAAACACCCAATAAGATACTGAGTTTTATATATAGTTTTCAACCATGTCTAAAAAGATCGCTAAACACTGGTCGCAAAAACCGGAATCGGGTGCCTATTGGGGTATGTTCTTTATGTTGTGGAGCTATCGATTACTGGGAAAGCATATTATAAAAATATTCCTCTTTCCTGTAATGTGCTATTTTTTTATCGTTAATTCCTCTGCGCGTAAAGCATCTTATAAATACTTATCTAAAGTACATAATGTTACGGGTAAAAATCCCCCCACTATTATTGACCGTTTCGGACATTTTTGGGCGTTTGGTAATAGTCTTATCGATCGTCTGGGGGCATGGACAGGGCAAGTAAAACGAAGTCATGTTGTATTTGAAAAACGTCAATTGTTATTTGATATGATCGACAACAATAAAGGTGCCGTTTTAATAACGGCACATCTAGGTAATATTGAAATGTGTCGGGCACTAGCAGAAAATACCAGACAATTAAAAATTAATGTACTGGTTTATACGCATCACTCACCCTCGTTTAACAGGCTGTTAAAAAATATTAATAAAAATGAAAGTGTTAACCTTATTCAATTAACAGAAATATCACCGAATACGATTGAGCTATTAGAAAATAAAATTGATGCTGGTGAGCTTGTTATTATAGCTGCAGATCGTACATCTGCTAATTCACCCGATCGAGTATGTCGTGTTAATTTTTTAGGTGAAGAGGCAAACTTTCCACAAGGTCCTTTTATTCTTAGCAGTTTGTTAAAATGTCCCGTGGCTTTGTTATTTTGTATTAAGCGTAACGGTCGCCATGAGATTCAGCTTGAACCGTTTGCAAACCCGCTTGAACTGCCACGCCGTGAGCGAAAACAATGCATTCATAATACGGTAGAGAAGTTTGTGCTTCGTGTAGAGCACTATTGTAAAATTTCACCTAATCAATGGTTTAATTTTTTTGATTTTTGGAAAAAATAGATAGGAAAATAGATGAATAGTGAATGCCTGGAAACCGATGTTGTTATTATTGGTGCGGGACCTTCTGGTGCCATTGCCGCAGCCATTTTAGTTAACCTGGGTCATAAAGTTACAGTTATAGAGCGAGAAAAATTCCCGAGATTTTCTATCGGTGAAAGCTTGCTGCCTCAAAGTATGGAGTTTATTGAAGAGGCAGGTATGATAGATGCAGTGAAGGAGGTTAATTTTCAATTTAAAAACGGCGCTGCATTTCAGTATAAAAATTATCAGACAAGTTTTAATTTCACAGAAAAATTTTCCCCGGGGCCGGGAACAACCTTTCAGGTGAGGCGCGCAGAATTTGATAAAATATTAGCTGATGAAGCTGAAAAATATGGCGCTGAAATATTGTATGAACATACTATTCAAAGCATTGAGTTTAATGAGGGTAAACCCTTGTTATCCTTTACCAATGCGGAACAGGTAAGTGGAAAAATAACTGGAAAATTTGTACTGGATGCCAGTGGTTTCGGTCGAGTGTTGCCAAGGTTGCTTGATTTAAATACACCTTCTGATTTTCCTCCACGTCAATCTGTGTTCACACATATTGAAGATAATATACTTGATGAGAATTATGACCGAAACAAAATATTAGTGACTGTACATCCAGTTCATGCTGATGTGTGGCTATGGTTGATCCCATTTCCCGATGGTCGCTGTTCTTTAGGTGTAGTTGCAGAACCTGATTACATAAATGATTTTGGCTCTGAGTGTTGTAATGACAATTTAACAATATTGAAAACTATTATTAATGACGTGCCGAGTCTTAAAAAATTATTAAGGCATGCAAAATTCGATACGCCTGTTCGTACTATTAAAGGTTATTCAGCGAACGTGAAATCACTTTATGGTGAAGGCTTTGCTTTGTTAGGTAATGCGGGTGAGTTTTTAGATCCGGTGTTTTCTTCCGGTGTGACCATAGCGTTAAAATCAGCCAGTTTGTCTGCGGGTTTATTGCACCGTCAATTAAGCGGGGAAAGTATCAACTGGGAAGTAGAATACAGTGATAAACTTATGGTGGGGATAAATACTTTTCGATCTTTTGTAACCGCCTGGTATGATCAACGTTTTCAGGACATCATATTCCATGACTCGCAAGTTAAAGATATTAAAGAAATGATTAGTGCTATTTTGGCGGGTTATGCATGGGATGAAAATAATCCTTATGTTGCAGAGTCCGAACGCAGAATAAATGTGTTGGCAGAAATTTGCCGAGGTGAATAAAAATTAATAATACTATATATTTATTCTGAATTTCATTTTTCAATTGGTATAGAAAATTTCAACGAATCTGATCCCTTGAAATTCAATTTTGGGTGTACGAATAACTCCGAATAACTCCGAATAACTCGTAATTCAATCTATGGGCTTTCAGTCCATAGTCGTTGAGTCGAAATAAGAATTAGTGAAAGCTCCAGCCTGAACCGTACTTAACATAAGTCTCAACGTAGTGGCTTATACCAGATCCGACATATTTAATAACAGGTTTAAATCTAACCATGCAATAGCTGTGCTTTACGGGAACTAGAATTCTGTGGTTTCGCCTTGTCGATGGCTCACTTTTTTGTACGAAAGTCATCCCTGATTTTTTCCCCGGCCTTCATCTTGCGGGCCATGCAGAGCATGTTTAAAAATCCTCCCCGCATTTACCCAGTTTGTTTTCATAGATGTGAAACCCTTCACGAAACGATGAGCGAGCAAGTTATTTACTTGATTTTTCATTTATTGGGAATATAATCCCAATTATACAGTTAGAATTTAGTATCCATGAGTACCCTTGAGGAGTGAGCATAATGAACAAGCAAACCGTATTTCGTAAAAGTCTTTTAGCCGCAAGTATTGCGTTATTAACCGCCTGTGGTGGAAGTGGTGGTGGAACTGGAACTGGAACTACAGCGACAGACTCAACTGCTGAAGGTGTTATCACCGGGTTTGGCAGCATCTTTATCAATGGTGTTGAATATGAAACAGATAGCGCCAGTATTAATATCGACGGTGCGGCACTGCCCGAGTCACAGCTGGGCGTGGGTGATGTGTGCGTGATTGAGGGTAGTGTAAATGCAGATGGAACTACCGGCACCGCCGTATCGGTTGTGTGTGCGGACGAGCTGGAGGGTTATGTGCTGGATATTTCAAATTTGGCTGCCGACGGAACCGGCACTCTTAATGTGATGGGGCAAACCATAACCGTCAATCTGGATACGGTATTTGAAGGTGATGGCGTAGACGTGCTAACCATTAATGATCTGAGTGTCAATGATGTCGTTGAAATCAGCGGCTTCTCTAATGGCAATGGCAGCATATTAGCCACCCGTGTCGAAACCAAAGAGGCGGACGACGATGTAGAAATAAAAGGTCTGGTGAGTAATCTTGCTACAGCAGACATGACATTTAGTATCGGTGATTTACTGGTTGATTATAGTGCTGCGGGTGAAGTGCCAGGTGCGCTGGAAAATGGCCTGTTTGTAGAAGTGAAAACCGATGCGCCGTTAACCGGTAATGCTACAGATGGTTTTGTGATGGCTGCCAGTAAAGTCGAAATTGAAGAAGACGGTGATATGGATATTGACGGCGATGAAGGTGAGGAGATTAAAGTACAGGGTATGGTATCTGAAGTTACTGATACAACTTTCCTGTTCAATGGTCAGTTGGTTGAAATTGCTTCTCTGGAGTTAGATGATGATTTCGATATTTCATCGCTGATGGACGGTATGATGATTACGGTTGAAGGCTATATCGATGCCAACGGTGACTTTATTGTTAAGGAAATCGAAGAAGAGAAAGAAACCGAAGATGAAGTGGAAGGCACAGTCACTGAGGTTACAGATACAACACTGACAGTGCTGGAAGATGGTACAGAAACTACTGTTACAATTAACAACGATACTCGCATGATCGACGATAAAGGCGATGCACCATCTCAGTATTTTAGTCTGTCGGATGTGGTTGAAGGTGATTATGTTGAAGTTGAGTTTTATGTGAATGAAGAAACCGGCGAAAACATTGCGACTGAACTGGAAAGAGATGATGACCAGCCTGATCTGGTGATATTACCCGTATCAGAACCTGCTTTGTAGGTAAGGTCTGTAAGTTAGCAGTATAAGCCATTCAGTAGTGGGCATTGGTCACGCCTGTTACTGGATGGCTTTTTTATTGAAAACTTAAACCACGCTTAATAGTGTTTTCGTTCTCAATACAAGCATTCGGGAATGAAGAAAAGCTTTAATAAGAGTTAAACTGTAATTAAGGTTCTTAACTTAACGCACAGAGAAATTAGCTTATGATTGAATACTCAAGCTTGAAAACTAGCATTATGGGAATATAATCCCAGTATGAGTGGCGCAATATTATCATTGCTGGAAAAAACCGCGGGTAAGATTTTGCGCTCGCTGGTGCGTGTCATGCTGCGTAATGGCGTCGCTTGCGGCAGTTTTGAGGAAATGTTGCGCAAGGCCTATGTAGACGAGGCTTTTATTTTAGCCGGTCAGGAAGGCAAGGCCACTATCTCGGCGGTATCCGCCAAAACCGGTTTATCTCGAAAAGAAGTTAAACGCCTCTCAGAAATACAACTGCAAACAGCAACCGACACCAGCCAGAAGTATAATCGAGCCATTCGAGTCATCAGTGGTTGGATGAATGATGCGCGCTTCAGTTCGGTTGATGGAATCGCGCGGGTACTGGATATGGAAGGCAGTGACAGGGCTTTCTCCGCATTAGTAAAAGATTACAGTGGTGATATCCCGGTACGTGCCATGTTTGATTTGCTCGAAAAAAGTGGCTGCGTTGAAAAGCATGACGGCAAAGTGCATTTAGTGAGCCATGCCTATGTGCCGGGAAATGACCCGCAGGACATTATTAATATCCTGGGTGCTGACACCCACGAGTTGATGGAAACCATTATCTATAACATGAGCAGTGCCACAGAAAAACGCCGGTTTCAGCGTAAAGTGTCTACTCACAAATTGGCAGCAGGGCACGCGCCCGAATTTCAAAAATATGCCAGCCGACGTTCACAGGCTCTATTGGAAGAGCTGGATAGTTGGCTGAGTGAACATGAAACCCAGCATAAAGACAGCGGACAATATGTCAGTCTGGGCATTTATTATTATTTAGACCAATTGAATCAATTGCAGTCAATTGAAAATCATTCCGAGTCGGAGGATGAGTCATGAAAATCTTATTCAAAAAATCTCATCTAGCCATTGTAGCGTTGAGTGCGCTGGTGGTTAGTGCATGTGAAATCAGCAGTGACACTGCGGGTATTGGCGGCAGTGGTTATATCTCTAATGGCTCAGTCACCAGTTTTGGCAGTGTGTTTGTCAACGGTGTTGAGTTTGAAACCAGTGGCAGCACATTTGAAGTTGAAGATGTGAGTGGCACTCAGGATGATTTACGCATCGGCATGGTGGTAGAAGTGACCGGCAGCATCAATGCAGATGGCACAACCGGCACAGCAACCCATATTAAATATGGCGATGATCTGCAAGGCCCGGTTGAAAATTTAGTTGCGGGTGTTACTACAACGACCTTTAGTATTTTTGGAAAAGAAGTCATTGTTTCTGAAAGCAGCACAAGCTTTGAGAAAACCACATTTGCAAATATTGCCGCCGGTAATGTGCTGGAAATCAGCGGATTTTATGATCAGAATAATGTATTGCATGCCAGCTATATCGAATTTAAATCTGCCACTTCAAATGCCGACACGGTGTTTGAAATTAAAGGCCAGATTAGTAATTTAAACGTCGATGATTTTGTGCTACAAGGTGTTGCGGTTAATGCCGCTACTGCAATTTTCGAGGACCTGCCAAATGGTTTGCAAAATGGTTTGTTTGTTGAAGTGAAAGGCACGCTTAATAATAATGTTTTAGTTGCCGGCAGAATTGAACGTGAAGATGGCTTTAGTGAAGGGGCAGACGTTGAGTTAGAAGGCATTATTACGCGCTATGTAGATAACAGTGACTTTGATGTCAATGGTCAAATTGTTAATGCCACAAATGCCAGCTTCTCACCTGCCAATCTAGAGTCAATGTTAAAAGAAGGTATTAAAGTTGAAGTAAACGGCCAGTTAAATAATGGTGTGTTTATTGCGGATGAAATTGAAGCACGTGATGGCAGTGCTGAAGTGAGTGCAACAATAAGTACAATATCTGAAAACAGTTTCACGGTAGACGTGTTAACGGGGCAGTTGGTGACAGTGCAACTAACAACTGCAACACTTTTAAAAGATGAAACTGGAGAAGATGATAACTTATATATTTCTGAATTAAATACGGGTGATTTTGTTAGTGTAAAAGGTTTTGAAAGTGCAAGCGATACCATTACCGCCACTGAAGTTAAACGTGAATCTGAAATTAAAGAAACTGAATTACAGGGTGTTGTAACCGATGAGTCGGTAAATTATTTTACTGTGCTAGGTGTCACTTATGCTGTTGATGATGATACCTCATATAATGGTGCGGATGATAACGCTGCATTTATGGCGTTAACGCAGTTGGGTGTTACGGTTATTAGTATAAGCGATGAAACACCCAATGATGGTGTTGCGGATGAAGTGGAATTTTGATAGCAGCATGTTATCAGTTAGCTCTTATACAATTAGTAACGCATGAAATATTCCTGGTATAAATAATATGTTCGATAATACTACCGGTTGATATTAATTTTGATACATTAATAGAAGCTTCATCATCGTTGTTGTTAAGTGAGCTGTACCCCGAGCGGCTCAGTTTTACCGGATTTGATGGTGGTAATGGTTATGGCTATGACGCAGAGATTCTGTTTGGTAATGCAGATGCAACCATCACAGTATCAACTGTGCTATTGTCTGCATCAATATTATTATTGCTATCAGGGATGATTGGTTTAGCTGGTTTTAAGCGCAGGTAAAATAACCAGAAAACTTCGTCATCCCCGAATGCTAATGTTTATAGTGCTCGGGGATTTCGTGTATTAAACACCGTTAAGTCCGGGCTATTGAAAATACAATAATTTAGTTTTACCGAAGTTGCAGCGATAATTCTTTTTCAACTAACAAGCTACTAATTTGTGCGCCAATCTGTTTTGAAAAACGTTCCAGAAAATCCGGTTGTACCGAAAAGTTTACAATGTTTTCCTCTCCGATCACTTCCCGTGCAACATAACTGGAATTACCTAATTCATCAACCAGCCCAATTTCAACACTTTGATCGCCGGTCCAGATTAAACCTTCAAACATGCCGTCCACTTCTTTCAATCGATCTCCGCGGCCTTGCTTAACCGCATTAATAAATTGATTGTGCACACTCTTAAGCAAGCTCTTCATGTGGTTAACCACTTTAGGGTCCTGTTGTGCAAAGGGGTCAAGTAATGCTTTGCTCTTGCCGGCGGTTAATGTGCGGCGCTCAACGCCAAGTTTTTTCATGGCTTCCACAAATCCAAAGTTATCCATGCGCACGCCGATAGAGCCAACGATACTGGCCTGGTCTGCATAAATTTTCTCTGCTGCGGCTGCAACATAGTAACCACCGGATGCACAGATATCACTCACTACGGCATACATTGGCGTATCCGGATATTTTTCACGCAGGCGTAAAATTTCATCATAAATATAACCCGATTGCACCGGGCTGCCTCCCGGGCTATTGATGCGTAAAATCACGCCTGCAGTATCCGGGTTTTTAAATGCGGCGCGTAAACCGCTCACCACATTATCAGCACTGGCTTCAGCCCCGGGTGAAATTACCCCCTTGAGCTCTATCAGGGCCGTGTGTTTTTCACCTTTAGTGCCGCCGCCCTGCATCGTCGGGTTAAGCATGGCTAATAAAACAAACAGATAAACAAAGGTGAGTATTTTGAAAAAAATTCCCCAGCGGCGCGTGCGCTTTTGCTCTTTTAGTCCTTCAGTGGCGATCGATGTTAAAACATCTTTTTCCCAGTTGTTGCCTTCGCTCATTTTAATTCCAGAATATAATATTAATATAGGGGCTAAAGTTTATGCATTGTTGCGCTGCAAGTGAAGCATCTTGTTAAATTATTTTATCTTTATGTGGTATCGGCTGCGAGGTAATCTCTGATTTGCTGATAAAACTGAGCCGTGTCTAAAATGGGTTTTTCAATAATGCCATCACAGCCAGCTAGTGCCATTTCATTTTTATCTTCAAGCATAAGGCGAGCGGTGAGAGCAACAATGGTAATTTGAGGAGCAAAATTTTTAATGATTTTTGTGGCCTCTACACCATCCATGCCAGGCATTTGTATGTCCATTAAAATTAAGTCGACGGGGTTTTCTTTAACGAGTTCAATCGCAATGGTGGCGCTCAATGCTTCAATAACGTTGTAGTTTTCGCGTTCCAGAAGATAGCGAACTAGATAGATGTTGTCTTCATTATCATCAACAACAAGTATATCGGCAGATTTTGAGGTGGTTTCATTCATGGCTGTTTTTTCGGTTTATATAAAAGCTAAAACGGCTGCCTTGTTCAGGTTGGCTGGTGACTTCTATGTCACCGCCAAGCATATTTAAATATTGTTTGCACAGTGCCAGCCCCATGCCGGTTCCTTCGTGCTCGCGATCGCCGGCGGAGTCTTCCTGATAAAATGGCATGAAAATCATCTCGATATTTTCTGTGTCGATACCCGAACCCGTATCGGTTATTTCAAACCAGACTTTATCTTTTTCTCCCCAGCTTTTTACGTTAATACTGCCTTGCTGAGTAAATTTGATTGCATTGTCGATGAGTATAATCAAGATTTGCCGAACCTTGCCCTGATCACTTAGTAGCAGGCCACAGTTATTGTATTCTACATGTAGACGTAATGATTTTTTTTCACACAGTGGCTTTAACATATCGGTTACTTCAATTAGCAGTTCAGCAACTTTAAACTCTGCTATTTTAAGACTGACTTTGCCCGATTCAATAATCGATAAATCCAGTAATTCGTTAATCAGTGATAATAAATGTTTAGCGCTGGAGTGTGCTTTTGTGAGTTGTTTAACCTGTTCTTTGTTTATGTCACCTGCCAGCCCGTCTTTAACAATGGTCGTAAAGCCAATAATAGAGTTTAACGGTGTGCGCAATTCGTGGCTCATATTAGCAATAAATGTCGACTTTGCACGGGTTGCTATTTCTGCTTGTTCTATAGCGTCTTTTAATGAATTTTGTTGTGCAGAAATCTGGTCCATCATTTTATTAAAAAATTGAGCTAGTTGTCCGAATTCATCCTGTCTTTTAGTATCCAGCCTTACATCCATACGTCCTTCTGAAATTTTCTTAGTTGCTTCTAGTAGTGATTGAAAAGGGCTGTTGAGTATTTTTTGAATTATCCAGTTTACGCTTAAACCAAAAATTAAGCAGATAGCAATTGTGGTGAGCAGTAATCTTTTTTGCTCATTGCGTTGTAGTTTTTTGAAAGGAATATGATAGAGATAAAGATTGGCTACCTGTGGCTGACCGTCAGAATAATAATAAATTTTACGTGATATTTTTGCTTTAGATCGGGTGTCGCCATTTTGGTATGACTTATCGTGTTTGAATTTAATTTGCATGCCCGTAAAGCCGAGTGAAGTGGCTTCATGGGTTAGTGTGTTCCAGTGTGAATAATCAGTTGGTGAAAATGATTGAAATAAATTCTGAGATACGGTGAGGGCGATTGTATCGGCATTATGATTAAACTGTAAACGAATATTGTTTTCACTGTCCCATGCCAGCGCAATAGCAATAAAGGCGCCAATTATCGCAACGCCCCAAAGCACAATCGATGTTATTTTAACAGAAAGAGATCCATACCAGCCGGTGGTCCAGTTGGATGACAAATTTTTGTTATGCATTTATAGAGGGCCTGTGTCGCATGCTATTTAATATTATGTTGTGCTTTTAAAGCCTGACCATTGCAGCAGCAACATCATAGGGCAGATGCCGGTAATGCCAGACATGGTTAACATAATCCCAACGAACCAGGGCAAAAACCAAAGTGCATCAGGATATAAAAGTAAAGGAATGGCAACGAATATTGATACACTTAAGCGAAACATTCTTTGGGCTTCAAAGGCAATGATTTTTCTATTTTCAGGTTTAATTATCATTGTGTCCTGCATCATAAAATGACTGTTTTTTTCTATAAAGCTTAGTTTTGAAAGCAGAATTGGCAGGCGTAAATTAGTAATGCCTTCAAATACGGCAATACCGACTAAGCTATAAATTGCGGTGTACCATTCTAGTGATAGAAAAATGAGGCAGAGCGAGCCGAAGATTAAGCGCCATATTCTTTCAGTCATAGCTTTCGTCCTCTTTAAAATGTATTGAATTACTTCTATATTGCCTGCATCAGAAAGTGCTTTAAATATTGGGTTTAAGTATAGACCACTACAGGTTTTCAGCAAAAATTGAGTGATAAACTGTCGCTAAATTTTAACGATTGGAATAGTGAGTGTAAAAGTAGCCCCCATGTTCAGGCCGTCACTTTGTCCAACCAGTTCTCCTCCGAGTTCTTTAGCTGCTATCGCGCTGTGGTGCAGGCCGTAGCCATGCCCGCCTATGCGTTTTTTGAAGCCAAATTCAAAGACCCGAGCTAAATCATCTTTAGTGATGCCTATGCCATTGTCCTCAATAGAAAATAGAACATTTTCTTTGTGCTCTTTTATTCGAATGATAATGCTCTTGTCCTCTTTTTCCCCATTCACGACGGCATGTTTGGCATTGCTAATAAGGTTAACCAGTATTTGTATCAGTTTGTGTTTATCAACAGATAACTCAATCTCAGTATCATAGTATTTACTTAAATTTATATTGTTGTTATTAATGCTGGAAATGTTGATATTGATAGCATCATTGGCGACCTCGCTGGTGCTGGCTTTTTCGATGACTCCGATGTTTCCGGCATAAGTCTGTTGCATAGAAATTATGTTTTTAATGTGGTCGATATTGTGTGTTAAATTGTCGAATTCCTGTAGTTGTTGTTGTTTGTCTTCAGATAGTTTTTTTGAAAGTTGTTCTATAAACGGGATAACGAGTTTTCCTGCTTCGTCATTACTTAGGTATTCATCCAGATTGTTTTTGTTCTCAATCAGAATTTGTGAGATTTTTTCAATATTTTCGATTCTTGAATTCAATATGTTTGTTTTCAAAACAGATACAGACACATTAACGCTATTTAAAACATTGCCGACATTGTGCAGTACACCGCTGGCTACCTCTGACATGCCGGCGCTTCTTGCAAGGTCTAACATCTTTATATTGGTTTGGTTTAATTGTTCGGTGCGTTCAACTATTTTCTTTTCCAGATTTTCATTAGCATCTTTAAGTTTGTTTTTGGATTTTTCTCTTTCAGTGGTGTCCCGAATTATCATTTGTACGTAGTTGTTGTCATTTAATTTAATGCTCTGTAGTTCAACGTCAGCTGGAAATGTAGTGCCATCGTGTTTTCTAAATATCCATTCATAGCGCTTGTTGTTGTTTGCCAGGGCATGATTTACGGCATTAAATACTTCATGGTTTTTGGCCTGATGTTTTTTGTCTGAAAATTGTGAAAAATAATCAAGCCCTGTTTTGTTTAACTCCTCTAATGATTTTATTTTAAAAAGTTCCAGCGCTTTTAAATTGCAATTGTTGGCTTTGTTTTTGTCGAGCACGAGTATGCCATCGATGCTGCCTTCGATGAGCGCTTTATATTTTATTTCTTCGTTTTTTATTTCCTGATCTTGTTGAGACAGGTGTTTTATTAGATAGGTAAATGTCAGGTATATAATTGAAAATATAAAAACAATGAGAATGGTAATGGATTTTTGGGTTTTCTTTTGAGATGCGTAAAGATTGTTTATAATGGTTTGATTGTTGCTTCTGTTTATCTCAAGAATTTCATCGAGTATGCTGAATATTTTAACCTGTAATGCAATTTCTTTATGTAGGGTTTCAATCGCTTTTGTATAATCACCGGCTAAGCGATATTCATTTATCTGGTATTGTAATTTTACTGCATGTTTTGAAAGTTCCTGTTGTTTGTTAAGTAGATCGGTTTCGTTTTCTCCCGAGCTTAGAGCTTTGAATTTTTCCCGTGCGATTAAAAAAAGCGAACCCTGCTCTCTAAAGCGCATCCATTCCTGATCTATGACAAACGGGTCTTTGGCCAGCAATGACATGGCTAAACGTAAATTTCGGTCGCGTGCCGCGATGCGCATATCATAAATGAGGCTGGCTTTAACCGATGTTTGGTTAACCAGATTTTCAACTTGTTGATTAACGCTTTTTAATGCAAACCAGGTGATTATTCCCATGCTGGCAATTAGCAAAAAGGAGATAAGTATGCCAGTCATAAAAATGAATTTTATATTTTTGGCAATGGGTTGCTGGTTACTCTGAAAAAACATTAATAACTCTTATTTAACCGCTGTTTCATTTAAATTATTGTTTCGGTGTAAGGCTCTTGCAGGATGAGCCTGCTTTAATTGTTACTGAAAATATTATTAGATTGAGTATAGATCATAGGTGCGTTTTTATACGCGGGCATGTAGCTGTATAACCCCGTCGCCTTAGGTGATGTGGTTTAGTTACAGGAGAGAGGTTTATCTAGAAGTTTAGCCAGATATCTGGCTAGATGTTTAGCTAGAGATTTCTTAAAAATACATCCAGTTCATTTATATTGTCGATACAGCCAATGGGCTGGTGTTTCATCAGGCGATCCTGTGGGTGCACGCCATAGCTGACCCCCAGTCGATCCATGCGAGCATTTTTTGCCATTTCCATATCGTATTCAGTGTCGCCAATCATCAGGGCATCTTTTACATCCATCCCAAGTTGCTCAAGTATTTCCTCCAGCATCAGTGGGTGGGGTTTAGAAAAAGTTTCCGAGGCGCAGCGAGTGGTGTGAAAACGCGGCCCAAGGCCGGTTAATTCCAGTACCTGATCGAGCCCCTGGCGGCCTTTGCCGGTGGCGACGGCGAGCCAGTAACCCTGTTGCTCTAATGAATCCAGCAGGGCTTCGGCACCATTAAATAAGACGGATGAAGTTGTATTGACCACCATATATTGATGGCGATAGGCACTCGACATAGCCTCAATTTGCTGTCCATTGGCTGCAGGGTGTAGCTGTTCGAGTGCTTCACGCAGACCCAGACCGATGACATCCTTGAGCTCATGATCGCTGCGTTTTTCTTCGCCCAGTACATCTTCGCCAGCTTTGCGTAAGCAGTCCACAATGCGCGCCACTGAGTCCATAATGGTGCCGTCCCAGTCGAAGATGAGGAGTTTGTAAGGCAGAGGGTTTTGCATATTCAGGTTCTTATTTGGAAGTGTTAAGTGTGTAAGCCGGGTTTAATTGAAGACTGTTTGCCAGTCGTTATCCAGGGGTGCGCAAATATCATAGTGTTCTGAGCCAAGCGTAAAACTTAGTCGATAGGCATGTAAAAACATGCGCTTAAAACCGCGTTTTTTGAGTGTGGTATTTAAATCGTTATCGCCGTATTTTTTATCGCCGGCAATAGGATAACCCGCAGCCTGCGCATGTACACGAATCTGGTGGGTGCGGCCGGTGAAAATCTTGATTTCCATCAGGCTTAAATTATCGTGATATTCAATCGGCATAAACAAACTGCGCGCCTCCTTGCCCTCGGGGTTTACCTCAACCATGCGCTCACCGCCACGAATGGTATTTTTTAGCAGGGGCAGGTCGATATTTTTTTCAGCACCTTGCCAGCGTCCCTGTACAATCGCCCGGTAAATTTTTTCCATGCGATCGGCTTCGTCGCGAAAGCTCTGGTGCAACTTATTTAAGGCATCCTTTGTTTTTGCAATCACTAAACATCCGGAAGTTTCCCGGTCGAGGCGATGCACCAGCTCCAGCATTTCGGCGTCCGGGCGTGCCTGCCGCAGCATTTCTATCACACCGAATTTAAGCTTGCTGCCGCTGTGCACCGCAATTCCTGGCGGTTTGTTGAGTACCAGTAGCTGGGCATCTTCAAAAATCACCGACTGGCTTACCCTGTCGACCAGGTGCTGGGGGGCTTTACTGTCATCAATTTCAGCCATGCGCACCGGTGGGATCCGCACCGTGTCGCCGAGCTTTAACCGGTAATCGGCTTTCTTGCGTCCCTTGTTGACACGTACCTGCCCACTGCGCAATAGCTTATACACCCGGCTTTTGGGCACACCCTTGAGTTTGCTGAGCAGGAAGTTGTCGAGTCGTTGTTGTTCGTTTCTTTGGCTTATTTCCAGTAACTGGACGCCGTGTTGAGGGAGTTCAGGCATGCGCCGCATAATATCAGAATAATTTTAATTCGGGGGAAATTGTATAAAGCGAATGCTGTTTTTTGACGCTAAAATCAGTTGTTATTAAATTAAGCCGCTGTTTGTACTTGACCTGTCTGTCACAATTTGCAAAACTGTGTTGGTTCTAGAAAGAGTATTTTTATTCTGGCTATAAAATCAATGGTTTAACATTGGTTAAAATGCCAAACAGAATATTAGCTTTTTGAGCACTCATCGAAATTGATGAAATAAACAGAATCCGAGCTTATGCATAGTAATAAGCTCACCCGGTTTGACTGGTTAGATAGAGCCCTTAAATCTATCACTAACGAATTAATAATTAATGAATTTCACTCTGAACACTAACTTAAAAGCAAAGCTGAACAATATCCCCGAAGTGCAGAAAATAAATCTGGCGCTAATGGATGAATGGCTTGCGGCTGTTTATGTATTTATTTTGAGCGGTACTTTTACCGCTCACAGGCAACAGCCCGCCTATGTAATGTCTTCGGTCGCTTGTGGTTTCCCCCCTTCAGAGTGTCAAACTAACTCAGGTTTACATTCCAATGAAACGAATTTTAATCAACGCTCTCCAGAAAGAGGAGACGCGCGTTGCGATGGTCGATGGCCAGCAACTTTACGATCTGGATATCGAAGTATCCTCACGCGAGCAAAAGAAAGCCAGCATCTACAAGGGTACTATTACCCGGGTTGAGCCCAGCTTAGAAGCCGCTTTTGTAAACTATGGCGCAGACCGTCATGGCTTTTTGCCCTTCAAAGAAATTTCCCGTACTTACTTTACCGACGAAGCGCGTAATGCCTCTGGTCGTCCGGATATTCGCTCGGCCATTAAAGAGGGCCAGCAAGTTATCGTGCAGGTAGATAAAGAAGAACGCGGCAATAAGGGTGCGGCACTCACCACCTTTATTTCTCTGGCCGGTCGCTATCTTGTCTTAATGCCAAATAACCCTCGTGCCGGTGGTGTGTCGCGCCGCATTGAAGGCGATGACCGTAAGGAAATTCGCGATGCCATGAGTGGATTAGATATTCCGCAGGGCATGGGTTTAATTGTACGCACCGCCGGTGTCGGACGTGCCACAGAAGAGCTGCAATGGGATATGGATTATCAGGTGCAGGTGTGGAGCGCGATTGAAAAAGCCGCCGCCAACAAGCCTGCGCCGTTTCTGGTTTATCAGGAAAGTAATGTTATTATCCGCGCACTGCGTGATTACTTCCGCGATGATATCGGTGAAATATTAATCGATAATCCTGAGGTGTATAAAACCGCAGAAGATTTTGTTAAGCAGGTTATGCCTAACAGTCAGCGTAAATTAAAACTCTATCAGGATGATATTCCGATGTTCAATCGTTACCAGATTGAAGGTCAGATTGAATCTGCATTCCAACGTGAAGTGACACTACCTTCCGGAGGTTCAATTGTTGTTGATTTAACCGAAGCGTTAATTTCAATTGACATTAACTCTGCCCGCGCAACCAAAGGCGGCGACATTGAAGAAACTGCAACCAACACTAATCTTGAAGCCGCCGATGAAATTGCGCGCCAGTTACGCCTGCGGGATTTAGGTGGTTTGGTGGTAATTGATTTCATCGACATGATGGCGAATAAAAATCAGCGTGCGGTTGAAAATCGTTTACGCGATGCATTAAAGATGGATCGCGCACGAGTGCAAATCGGTCGCATTTCACGCTTTGGTTTGCTGGAAATGTCGCGTCAACGTTTACGCCCGTCACTGGGTGAAGCTACCCAGAAAGTCTGCCCGCAATGTAATGGTTATGGCACGATTCGTAATATTGAATCACTGGCATTATCACTGTTACGCATCGCAGAAGAAGAGTCACTAAAAGAACACACCGGGCGCGTGATTATTAAAGTGCCAGTGGAAGTGGCGACCTTTATCTTTAATGAAAAACGTAAAGATTTAATTGAAATCGAAAACCGTACCGGCGTTGAAATTTCATTTATTGCAGATAAAGCAATGCTGCTTCCGCATTATGAAGTGAGCCGTTTACGCAACTCTGAAACCGATAGTGTTGAGGGTAAAAAATCCTATCAGTTAGTAAATGATGCTGAAGAAGCTTATGTGCCTGATCGCGACAAAGCCAATGCGGTTGAAGGTGAAAAGCCGGCGGTGCAATCGGTAACGCCAGCACAACCTGCACCGATTGTAGAGAAAAAAGTTGAGAAAGAATCAGGTTTCATTGCGAGCATTCTTAAAGCATTGTTTGGCGATAGCACAGAAGAAAAGCCGCAAAAGTCGAAAAAAACTCATCAACAAAATAATCGCAATCGTAATGACCGTAATCGAAATGACAAAAACCGCAATCGTAATCGTCGTGGTGGGCGTAATGATAACCGCGGTGAAAAACGCAATGAAAGTCGTAACGAGAATAAGGGACGCGACCCGAAACAGAGCAATAAGCCGCAGCAGAAACAGCAAGGTCGTCCGCAGAATAAAAATCAGGATAGCCGTAATCAGGACAATCGCAACAAACCTAAACGTGATGATCAGTCGTCTGCAAAAGCCGGTAATGATTTAAATAATCAGAATACAGCTCAGCAGAATGATGCGTCGAGTAATGATCAGCAGGATAGCAGAAATGATGGGGCTCGCCGTGGCAATCGCCGTGGTCGTGGTCGCCGCCGTGGTAATAATCGTAATGATTCTCGCCAGCAAAATTCACAGCAGGAAGGGCAAAGAGATGGGCAGCAGCAAAATGCGCAGTCAGCTACTGCCGTACCAGCAGAGAAGTCGCCAGCTGAAAGCCGTGCTGATAGTAAGCCTGATAATAGTGTGAGCCAGGCTAAGTCTGTTGATAAACAATCTGTACCGAATCAGCCTGCGCAGGTGAAAAATAATCAGGGCCAATATAATAAGGGCGCTGAAACTAAAGCGCCGGAGGCTACCGTTTCTGAGGCTAAGCCTACAGAGAATAAAAACCAGTATTACCAGCAAAAGAATAAGTCTGAGTCAGTTGCTAAAGAAGCGTCATCAGCTCAAACGAAGCCGGTTTCATCCCCGGTGGTTCGAGCTGATAAGCAGCCAGAAAAGCAGAATGAAAAGCCAGCTCAGAATCCTGTTCAGCAACAGGCTTCACAGCCGTCGGTTCAGTCGGAGGCTAAGCCTGCTTATACTAAGACGCCAGACACTAAACCGGTAGAGTCTAAACCAGCTCCGGTGGCTAAACCTGAATCACAGCCCCAGCAGTCTCAGTCTCAACCACAGGCAAAACCGGCACCTAAACCGCAGACAGCTAAATCACCAGCATCACCAGATGCATCGCCAAAGCCGTGGGAATTTAAGGGTGATGCAAAACCCGCTGCTGCGCCTAAGCCGCCAGCGAAAGCAGAGCAGCCTAAAGCCGAGCAGCCAAAATCACAACCGGTAAAACCTGAGCCGTCAAAGCCGGCACAAGCTGCTGCACCAGCAAGCACAACTGATGCGAAGCCGAAGTCAGCTGAAAAATCAGAGCGAAAGCCCTGGGAATTTTAGTCGCTAGCCGGTGTTTGTTTGTGTTGAATTGACACAATACAGTGTAATAAAAACGCCCATGTGATTTCACATGGGCGTTTTTATGTGTACGAAATTGTTGTGATTTAAAGTGAATGTTGCGCTTTAATATCGGCCAGCAATCCCTGTGAAGCATTTTCAATTAAATCCAGCACATGCTCAAAGCCCTGATCGCCACCATAATAAGGGTCGGGTACTTCGGTTTCAGAAAAGTTTTCAGCAAATTTCAAAAACATAAACAGGTTATTTGCCACGTCACCAGCAACCGCTTCTAAATCAGAAAAATTGCTGTCATCCATCGCCAGCACATAATCAAATTTTTTAAAATCAGCGGGTTCAACCTGACGACCGCGCAATGCGCTTAAGTCGATGCCGCGTTTACTGGCTGCAGCTTGGGCGCGGTTATCCGGTGGTGAGCCAATGTGATAGGCATGAGTGCCGGCAGAATCGGTTTTAATTTTATCTTCCAGCCCGGCCTGTTTCACAATATGTTGAAAGTAGCCTTCTGCGGAGGGTGATCTGCAAATATTGCCCATGCAAACAAATAACACGTTAACCATTTTGATAACTCCAAACTTTAATTGCAAAGCATTGTATAATAATTGGCAAAAATTAACCGACTATTGCATCCAAGAAAAACATGTTAAAAATTTATAATACTTACACTAATCAAAAAGAACAATTCAAACCCATAGAACCCAATAAAGTGCGTATGTATGTGTGCGGCATGACGGTTTACGACCTGTGTCACTTAGGCCATGCGCGGGTGCTGGTGGTGTTTGATATGGTGACCCGTTATTTTAAATCGCAGGGTTATGATGTGACTTATGTGCGCAATGTAACCGATATCGACGATAAAATTATTGCGCGTGCCAATGAAAATGGCGAAGACTTTAATGATCTAACTCATCGATTTATTAAAGCTATGCACGAGGATTCCGCAGCATTAGGTGTATTACCTCCCGATGAAGAACCACGTGCAACTTCATCGATGGAAGATATTATCAAAATGATTGTCACCTTAGTCGACAAAGGTTACGCCTATGCAGCAAGCAATGGTGATGTTTATTATGATGTGAGTAAATTTGAAACTTATGGAAAGTTATCAGGAAAAATTATAGAGGATTTACGCGCAGGTGAACGAGTCGCGGTAGATGAAAATAAAGACGACCCCATTGATTTCGTTTTGTGGAAAGCAGCAAAATCGGATGAGCCTTTCTGGGATTCACCCTGGGGCAAGGGGCGACCGGGCTGGCATATTGAATGCTCGGCGATGTCGAAGTGCTGTTTAGGCAATACCTTCGATATTCACGGCGGCGGGCAGGATTTACAGTTTCCGCATCACGAAAATGAAATTGCGCAAAGTGAAGCCGCCAATGGCGAAAAATTTGTTAACCTGTGGATGCACAATGGCTTTGTGAGAATTGATGATGAAAAAATGTCGAAGTCACTCGGCAACTTTTTTACCATTCGTGAAATTTTAGAAAAATATCGCGCAGAAGATGTGCGATATTTTATTCTGGCCAGCCATTATCGCAGCCCGCTAAATTATGCGGATACCATGCTCGATAGTGCAGGTGCGGCACTGAGTCGTTTATACACCGCACTGCGCGATATTGAAATCACTGAAATGAATGATGACTCAAAAGAATATGTGCAACGTTTTGAAGCGGCCATGAATGAAGATTTTAATACCGCTGAAGCGATGCCGGTGTTATTTGATCTGGCCAATCAAATAAATAAATTAAAAAATTCAGATACAGTTAAAGCTTCTGCTTTGGCTGCTACGTTAAAATATCTGGGTGATATTTTAGGGCTGTTACAGGATGATCCCGCCAGTTATTTGAAAAGTGGAGGTAGCTCGGACGGGCTTGCTGATGATGTAATCGATACTTTAATTCAACAACGCACACAGGCTAAAGTGGATAAAAACTGGGGTGAAGCTGATCGAATTCGTGATGAGTTAAAAGCACAGGGTATTGAGCTTGAAGATAAGGGTGGGGAGACGAGTTGGCGTCGGGCTTAGAGGTTGATAAAAATTGAATCGTAAAAGTTTGGGCTAAGTTGTAAATTACTGATTGTGAAAATGGAATTCGAAAATAATGTATCAAGTCTATCAAGGGGTCAGACTCGTTGATGTTAACGTCTGAAGGTGATAGATTGCAAATAAGTTAATTTCAAGGTCTACTCTTATGGCACGCTTACCCCGTTTTGTTTTAGTCGGCCAACCTCAGCATATTATCCAAAGAGGAAACAACCGACAGAATATTTTCAAGACCGATGGTGATTATGAGTTTTATCTAGAAAAGTTATCTGAGGCAGCGAAAAAACATAATTGCCATATACATTCATATGTATTAATGACTAACCATGTGCATTTGTTAATAACACCCCATACCGAAGTCGGAATTGGAAAAATGATGCAAATGATAGGACGATATTATGTCCAGTATTTTAATAAGCGCTATAAACGTACGGGTACATTATGGGAGGGGAGGTATAGGGCGACCTTGATAAATACCGAGCAATACCTTCTAACATGTATGCGTTATATTGAAGAGAACCCTGTTAGAGCCAAAAAAATGGTAAAGCATCCATCTGATTATTTATGGTCAAGTTATGCCAGCAATGCACAAGGTGAGCGCAATGAAATTATAACACCTCAGAGAGAGTATAAAAAATTGGCCAAAACAGACAGAGGACGACAGTCTGCGTATCGAAAACTTTTTAAGAAGAATATTGAAGCGAAAATTCTGGATGATATTCGTGAGTCAACTAATAAGTCCTGGGTTTTAGGGGATGATAAATTTAAACGTAAAATTGCAGCAAAAATAAGTAGGGCGGTTGAGTCTGCTGGACACGGGGGAGATCGCCGATCAGAGGCGTATCTGAGTGAGTGATTTAATGAATCAGATGTGTTGTTATGAATTTCAACGAGTCTGACCCCATGATTTCCTTGTTATGAATTTCAACGAGTCTGACCCCATGATTTCCATGATTTCTGCCCCCATGATTTCTTGATTTCTAAAACAGCGAGTTAGTGAGCCTGTCATATTGTCGAAATTGATTACACATTTACAGAATTACCGTGCATAAAATATAAAATCATGATGTGTGTTTATGTAAGTTGTTGTTTTGTTAGTGTTAGTCGGTAATTGGCACTGATATTGTATTGATAAGCTATGGTGTGATAATTTAAGCAATCATTAGGGATGTAAAATGTTAAAAGAACTTATCAAATATTCACTCTTATCAACGATGCTGGCTGCAACTCAGGCTGGAGCAGCAAGTATTAGTTATTATCTGGATCAATCAAACGATTTAACTGACGGTATTAATTATGCTCAAGTTACTATCAGTGATGGTTTGTCGGGCGATATAGATTTTTCTGTGGAAGTATTATCGTCGGCTTTTGATGTATCCCCCGGGGCAAATTTCGGGATGCAGAGTTTCGCTTTTAACTATGATAATGACTTAATCGTTGACGCTGCAAATATAATCAATTTAGACCCACTTTCCTGGACAATCTCGCAAAGTGCGAATGCTGGTGGCGGATTTGGTAAATTTAATTTCGAGACTTCTGGAACAGGCTCGGCTCGTACAGAGCTTTTGACGTTTTCAATTAGTGGCGTTACGGGTGATACGATTAGCTCTTATGCGCTTGGCAATAATCTAAACCCATCGTCAGGGCAGTTTTTTGCTGCACATATCGCCGGATTTAATTCAACTAATGGCGTGACCAGTGCTCAATTTGCGGGCTCAACACCGGTTCCAGTACCCGCGGCATTATGGCTATTCGGATCTGGTTTGATGGGTCTCGCAGGACTAGCTCGTCGACGTAAATAGTATTAATTCATCTCATAGCTACCCTCCGCCAAGGCGGGGCACAGGCTAATCCCAGTGTTTCTGTTAAATCATATAAAATATATCGTCTAAATTCTCTAGCGGGCTTGTGATTAAACGCTAAAAACCCTATAATCGCGCGCCTGAGTCAACTAGACTCGGTTTATTACTCCTTGTTCTACTGGCGCCTCATAATATTATTGGGCTGTACAGAGAGCATTAACCCGTAAGGAGCACGCAATGCGTCATTACGAAATTGTGTTTTTGGTCCACCCTGACCAGAGTGAGCAGGTGCCTGCGATGATCGATCGCTATAAAGGCATTATCGAATCTAAAGGTGGCAAGGTTCACCGTTTAGAAGATTGGGGCCGTCGTCAGCTGGCTTATTCAATCAACAAAATTCACAAAGCCCATTATGTTCTGATGAATGTAGAGTGCGGTAACGAAGAAATGGAAGAGCTAGAGTCTGGCTTCCGCTTCAACGATGCAGTTCTGCGTAATATGGTTATCAAGTGCAAAGAAGCGATTACTGAGCAATCTCCTTTAATGAAAGAAGAAGAGAGCAAGAAATCTGAAAAGCGCGAAACTAAGCCAGAAGCTCCTGCTAAAGAAGAGTCTGCACCTGCAAAAGAAGAAGCAGCAGCTCCCGAAGCTGACGCTCCTGCTGAATAACTGAGAGGATATAAACATGGCATATTTTCGTCGTAAAAAATTCTGTCGTTTCACTGCTGAAGGCATTACACAGTGTGACTACAAAGATCTAAACCTGCTGAAAAACTTCGTTGGCGAAACTGGTAAAATTGTTCCGGCTCGTATCACAGGTACTAAAGCTAAATACCAGCGTCAGGTAACTACTGCAATTAAGCGTGCGCGTTTTCTTGCGTTGCTTCCTTACACTGACCAGCATTAATTCGGAGATTAAATAATGGAAATCATTCTATTAGAAAAAGTTGATCGTCTGGGTAAGCTGGGTGATGTAGTAAATGTTAAGAACGGCTTTGCACGTAATTTTTTATTGCCTTTTGGTAAAGCTAAAATTGCCAACGAAGCTAACGTTAAAGAGTTAGAAGAGCGTCGTGCTGAATTAGAAGCCAAAGAAGCCGAAACTTTAGGCGCAGCAGAAGCGTTGAAAGTTAAGCTGGATGAGCTAACAATTAGCATCACATCCAAGTCTGGTACAGAAGGTAAATTGTTTGGTTCTGTCGGTAATGCTGACATTGCTGAAGCGATTGTTGCAGCTGGCGTTGATATCGAAAAGAAAGCTGTTCGTTTACCGACTGGCCCAATTCGTAACGCGGGTGAGTATGAAATTGATCTGCATTTGCACTCTGATGTTAATGCTCAGATCAAGCTTACAATTATTGGTGAAGAATAAGTTTTAACTTAACTTTATTATTGATTGTTTACAAAAGTCGAGCATTGCTCGGCTTTTGTTGTTTATGGAGGTTAGGTATTTTAATCTGTTAAGCTTTTATTGCTCGTCAGTTGTTATTTTGAATAATAAATTAAATGAAGCGTTGTTGTAGGTGAGGGCTTTAGCTCGCAAATAACGGTCGGAAATTTCGCGAGCTAAAGCTCGCTCCTACAATAGAAATAACCATTACTTGTAGTAGGCTGTGCGTTAATCAGGAATTATCCCCATGCATAGCTTCATACATGGCTAGATATTCGGTTTCCATAGATGTAAATTCATCCTGTAACTGAGCATGTGCAACATCCTTTTTAATAATTTCTTCTTCGAGTTTACTGATAGTGCTTTTTAAATGATCTAGTTCTTCGGAGTTCATCGCCGGTGTTTCAACCGCGGCGTCATCAGATTCCACATTATTATTAATAGCCTGAAGCTTTTCATTTTCTTCTTCCAGAATGGCGATACAACCCATCATCTCTTTAGATGTGCGTGCAAAGTCACCAATGGTTTTTTTAAGTTTTTCAGCTTCAGATGCATTAATCTCTAATGAATCAATAGTTTCAACCAGTTGCTGTATTTTATTTTCCTGTTGTTCTACAACCTCTCGCATTTGATCGAGGTCGATTAACGAGGCGCTGTCCCCAGAAGTTTCAGTTTCATCTTCTGAAAATAAAGCATCGTGTCTTGAATCTATATTGTCGACTTCTTCCTGGAGTCGATTGTTCTCCATTTCCAGAACTTCCATGCACATTTTTGAATCACTTAACTGTCGTTCTATAGTCGCGATCTGTTCCTGTAAAATATTTAGTAACTCAGGGTTATCACTGTCATCGCTACCGGCACCTTCCATGGCTTTTTTCATGCTGCTTAGTGCATTTTCCTGCTCATAAATAATGTCTTTAAGTTTATTAACTTCCCCATCAATTTTTTTACCCTGAGTTTCAATGTAAAAAACTTTTTCCTTGCTGTCAGTAACGGTTAATGTATTGGTTTGGGTTTCAGTAGATATTTCAGAAACTACTTCAGTAGTTGAAAACTGTTCGAGTAGTTTTTTCATTCCATCGTAAATACTGTCCCAGAAGTGTATTTCATGTTCCGATTTTTCAGCCGCGGCTTTTTCCAAAAGTAGAAATTGTTCGCGTACCTGTAATAACTGGCTTTGGGTTTCGTCTGGGGCAGGCGATGTATTTTCATCTGGCGTTTCGTCTGTGCTTTGAGATTCATCGCTGGCGTTATTTGTGGATTCATTTTCAGCGGATTCATTTTCGATATCTTGCTGCTGTTTAACTTTAGTACTGTTACGCTGCATTGCCTGTTCTAAATAATCGATATAACTATTGCCTAAATCAATAGCATCCAGCTCATCTTCTGAAAACTGTTGCGATTCTTCAGCAGTGGCATCGATCGCCTTCGGCTTGCGTAAAAGTATAATGCCGAATGTGATGCTCAAGCCAAGTAAAATGAGTAGCACTTCAGCAGCAATGAGTACAATAATAAGTGAAATTTGCATGATTTATTTTTTGAAATGTCGATATATTAAAAATCCATTGATTCCGATAAAAATCAAAATGGCATTGAAAATTCCAAAGTAAATTAAAATTTTAGTGATGTCTTCTTCAGGTGGCTTTTCTTCTGTTTCCAGTGCAACCGGTGTTTCCGGGTCGGCATTAGGTGGTTCAATGATCGGATCTTCTTTCACCGGTTCTGGTTCGGTTGGCATCGTATTTTTAAATGAGAATATTTGCTGGCGTTGAAAGGTGCGGGACTTAGCAATAATTGCGGCGCCGTAAATACCATCTGCATCAGGTTTAAAGCGGGTCATAAATACGCCTTCTTCGTTAGCTGAGTCTATTGGGAATGTTTCAATAGTATCATCCGGGTGTTCAATTTCTAATACGACTTCCATGTTTTTTAATAAATCCATATTGGCTTCGGTTTCTTCGTTTTGAATAAACCAGGATTTAATAATTAACTCAGGTTGATAGCTGTCGGGGTTAAATTCAAACTGAGTGCGAAGTTTAATATCGGTGACAATATAAGCGCGGTTATCATCGTCGCTAAATAAAATTTTCCATTCGCCAGCCGCGGGGCTTTTAATGGTAATCATGTCAAAACTGGTGGATACAAACCATTTAATTTTTTCAGATTTAAACGTTGAATTTATTTTCTCGCCAGTTGGTGGTTTTAAAAATATCTGACTGCTGTCGGAATTTTTATTGGCAATAATTGTAATTTCATTAATGCTGTCATCAACTATAAATTTATTTTCATTAAGCGGTAGCATGTCGGGTTGTTTGGTTTGTTCAAAAATTTTGCTAAACACTTTATGCAAAACATCATCACTGGCGGCAAGGGCATACCGGCCATCGGTAGCTTCGGCAATTTCCTGTAATAACTCCTGATCCGAAGCTTGAGTAAATGCGATGCTATAAATTTTAATATTGTGCTCTATTAGCTTTGGCAGTAAATCATCAAAAATTTGCTCTCGAAGCTGAGCTGATTTTTCGGCGTTACCCACATCCATTTGTCCGTCCGACATTAAAATAATAATCGGCTCACGATTTATCTGGTCACTGTCTTTTAAAAACGCTATGCCCCTGGAAATAGCAGAATGAATATTGGTGTACATGCCCTTGTGAGAGATTTTGTCAGTTGCACGTAATGCTTGCTGGAGTTGCTTTTCAGATTTTAACTGGGTGAGGTAGGTAATCGGCCAGGCCTGGCTGCTAAAGCTCACAACACTGAGACGGTCATCGGTATCGAGCAGTGAAATAAATAGTTTAGCGGCAGGCTTGCGTAACTGTTTTGGATCCGTTTGTTTCATGCTGCCTGAGCTGTCCATAATGACCACAGTATCAAGGGGCAGCTTTTCTTGCGCTTTTTGTGGCGCGAGATTTTCTTCTGCATTGACGGGCGCAGCATTTAAAATAATTCCGATACTGATACTCAGCCCAACAATGAATGGTTTTACATCTGAAAAAAGTTTCTCGAGTTTTATATTTGGCACAAGCAATGCCCGCATTTTATGTTTTTATTTTTCTTACTGGATTTACTTAAAGATTATTTAAGCTAAATCCCCTAAGTCCTTCATTTTATTGTAGTACACAAATGAAAATAAACAGGATGAGAGTGTAGAAATTACAGAGTCTGGTGAGATAGCTTGCCTGAATGGCTGCCAGTAAATGACGTTAAATGCACTTGCTTCAGACTGCTGAGGTCGTGAGGCAGAGCCAGCTAACTCAAATTCTCAAGCAGTGTCGATTTCAGCTTCTCCATCGAATGGTCATCTAGCAAAGGGTTAAGGTCTTTATCGGTAATATAAAAACTATCCAGCGCCTTTTCTCCGGCAGTGGCAATTTTGGCGTGGTGAATATGAATTTCGCATTTTGCAAAGGCCAGGGCAATACTGGCGAGCAGCCCGGGGCGGTCGCTGGAAACGATGGTGAGTACGGTGATATCACTGCCCACGAGCTGATCAAAGCGAATTTTTGTGTCCACCGAAAAGTTTTTCTGGGTACGGCTGAGCATCCTGTTAGGCGGAGTGACGGGGTTTTGCTCGTTGTCGGGGTCGAGGCGTGATTGAAGTTTTTCGACAATCTCTGCCATTCGAAACTGCTCGTTTGGGCTGCTGCCATCCTCTTCCAGTACTTTAAAGCTGTTGATGGCGAAATTGTTTTCGGTGAGGTTGATTTTAGCATCGGCGATATTCAGGCTGAGTTGCTCAAGTGTTGAGACAATGGTTGCAAACACGGTGTCGCTGGCAGCGTTATAAATGAAAATTTCAGCTTCTTCACGCTGGCTAATGCGGGCGCTGATTTTCGGCATGGTCTGTTTGTTATCCAGCAATATTAAACTGTGCCAGCTAATTTCATCCGGAGTGTGGTTGATGAAGTAGTCGTCGGGGAAGGGGGTCCATAGCTCATTTAATTCTTCGGAAACTACCCCGAGTTTGGCCAGCATGCGGGAGGCTGAAGTGCGGGTTTCATGGGAGATGATTTCCCGTTGTATCGGGTTATCCAGCCCGGCTTTAATGGCGACTGCGGCCTTGTGATAAAGCTCGGATAACAGGTTATCTTTCCATGAATTCCATTGCTTCGGGTTGGTGGCGCGAATGTCGCACATGGTCAGCAGGTAGAGGTTATCGAGATGCTTGAGGCTGCCCATTTCATTGGCGAAGGCGTAAATCACTTCCGGGTCGCTGATGTCTTTGCGCTGAGCCACCATCGACATCAATAAGTGCTTCTTTACTAACCAGCCAACAAACTCGCTGTCTTCAGCTGAGCGCCCGTGATTTAAGCAAAACTCTTCTGCATCTATTGCACCTAAATCTGCGTGGTTACCGCCACGACCTTTGGCGATGTCGTGAAACAGGCCGGCGAGATACAGAAGCTCCGGGTTTTCAAGGTGGTGAAAAATACCACTGGCCAGTGGATGCTCGTGGGCAAAGGCGGGGACTGACAGACGGCGCATATTGCGCACCACAAATAAGGTGTGCTGATCGACGGTGTAGGCGTGAAACAGGTCGTATTGCATGCGCCCGACAATTTGCTCGAATGCAGGAATATAGGCGGCCAATATGCCATAGCGATTCATGCGACGCAGCTCGTGGGTAACGCCGCGGGGCTGGGTAATAATATCGATAAATAGTTGTTTGGCGGTTTGTGAGGCGCGAAACTTGTCGTCAATCAGGTGTTTGTGCTCGCGAATCATGCGAATGGTCTGGGCGTGCACACCGCGAATTTCCGGGTGCAGCTCCATGATGAGAAATATCTCTAATAATGAGCTGGGGTGTTCGACAAAGGCATTTTCGTGGCGCGCGGCGATATAGTCATTAATCACATGAAAGCGGCGATTAATAATTACCGGCGCTTCCTGCTCGTCTGCATATAAAATTTCCTGCCGAAACAGTTGCAGTAGCAGCTCGTTTAAACGCTCCAGCTCCAGCACCGTGCGATAGTACTTCTGCATAAACTGTTCGATGGCGAGGTTATTGGCTCCATCTTCATAGCCGAAAGATTCCGCCAGCTGGCGCTGCAAATCAAATAGCATGCGGTCTTCGTGTTTACCGGTTAGGAAGTGCAGGTGGGTGCGGATTTTCCATAAATAGGTCTGGCACTCATTGAGCGTGGACAGCTCTGCCTGTGATAGAAAATTTTGCTCTGCCAGTTTAGGCAGGTTACGGGTGCCAAAGTGACGCTTGGCAACCCAGCCGATCATTTGCAGGTCTCGCAGGCCACCGGGGTTTTCTTTGATATTGGGCTCGAGGTTGTAGGCAGTGCCACCAAATTTGCGATGGCGCTGGGTTTGTTCTTCCAGCTTGGCTTTGAAAAAGTCTTTGCTGTTCCAGATTTGCTCGGGGCCGGTGGCTTCGATCATTTCATTAAATAAGCTGTCATCACCGTAGAGTATGCGCGACTCCATTAAATTGGTGACCACGGTGATATCTTTAGTGGCTTCTTCGATACACTCAGTCAGTGTGCGCACGCTGTGGCCGATGTCTAGCTTGCTATCCCAGAGCAGCATTAAGAAATGCTCGAGTTTCTGTTTGGTTTGAGTGCTCTCGGGTTCGCGTAGTAGCAGCATTAAATCAATATCGGAAGCAGGGTGCAGTTCACCCCGGCCATAACCCCCCACAGCAATCAGGGCGATGGGTTGGTCGCAGTCGGTAAATTGCTGTTTGAATACATCAATTAATACCCGGTCGATAAAGAGCGCGCGGGTATTGACGATTTGCTGAGTGCTGGCACCATTTTCAAATGCCTGTTTGATGGCATGTTCGCCATTCTGAATAGCTTGTTTTAACAGACTGAGTAATTGATCCGGCTGGGCTTTTAGCTGTCTGGAGAAGTCGCTGCTGTTAAAGATATTGATGGATTGAAGCGTTAGATTTGTCATGCGTGCCTTTAAATTATTTGCTCCCCTCTTTGGTCGCCAGGGGTTTGGATCAATGTCAGTCAGTCAAAAGATAAGTTATTCAAGCTATGTGAATTATAGGGTGTCAGCCCTCTCTCTTAAAAAAGAGGGGTTGGGAGGGATTTGTTAATGCTGCGAGTATACTTGGTGCGTAGGTAGTTTTTATCGATCTGGTGCATTTTAAATCCCCCTTAATCCCCCTTTTTCAAAGGGGAGGTAAATGATGCCAGCCTTTCGACTATATGACCTCACCTTCACGTAGCGTCAATACTTCATATCCCGTTGGTGTCACCAATATCGTGTGCTCCCATTGAGCAGAGATGCTGTGATCTTTGGTTACCACCGTCCAGTTATCTTTTAATACTTTTACCTGACGTTTGCCTACATTAATCATCGGCTCGATGGTGAATGTCATGCCTTCCTCCAGCTTAACGCCGGTGCCGGCTTTGCCAAAGTGCATTACCTGCGGATCTTCGTGAAAGCCCTTGCCAATACCATGGCCGCAATATTCACGTACTACCGAAAAGCCACGAGACTCGGCATATTTTTGAATGGTTGCACCAATATCACCCAGATGCGCACCGGGTTTTACTATCCTGATGGCCTCTACCATGCTTTCGCGGGAGACATTAGCAGCTCGAGTGGCTTTAATATTGGGCTCGCCTACATGAAACATTTTGCTGGTATCACCGTGATAGCCGTCTTTGATTACCGTAATGTCGATATTGATGCTATCGCCATTTTTTAATTTTTTCTCGCTGGGAATACCGTGACACACTTGAAAGTTAACCGAAGTGCAAATCGATTTTGGAAAGCCGTGGTAGTTTAGTGGTGCGGGAATGGCTTTTTGCACATCGACAATATGCTGGTGACATATACGGTCGAGTTCATTGGTTGTTACGCCCACTTTAACGTGGGGCTCAATCATTTCCAGCACTTCTGCAGCTAAACGTCCCGCGACGCGCATTTTTTCAATTTCATCTGCTGTTTTTATCAATATGCTCATGGTTTGGCTTCGGTTCGCTTTGTTGTGTAGGGGAGTGATTAGGCCTGAATTATAGCTTATTTTCAAGATCTCCTTAGATTTCTAAGACTTAGCTGATTTATTGGAGGCATCTTATTCGTCTAAATAGTGCGCTTTTTATTGTGCGAAAAGAGCGGATATGGTATAAATCCGCCGCGCTTAGCGCAAACGATAATTTTTTAAATTCGCACACATATCATCACCGTGTAACTGGGTGCCTGATCAGAGTATTCTGTTGAAGGTTGTTGCAAGGGGTATGTGGAGGCCTAACCCTAACTGGAGTTAAATCATGGCTAAAGTAACTATGCGCCAAATGCTTGAAGCAGGCGTGCATTTCGGACATCAAACCCGTTTCTGGAACCCTAAAATGGCAGAGTACATTTTTGGTGACCGTAACAAAATTCACATCATCAACTTAGAAAAAACACTGCCTATGTTCAACGACGCGTTGAATGCCATCAGCAAAATTGCGGCGGCTAACGGCAAAATCTTATTTGTTGGCACCAAGCGTGCGGCACGCGGCGCCATTGCTGAAGAAGCAGCACGTTGTGGCATGCCTTATGTTAACCACCGTTGGTTAGGTGGTATGTTGACTAATTTCAACACTGTTCGCCAATCTATCCGTCGTCTTAAAGAATTAGAAACCATGTCTACAGACGGTTCATTCGACAAGATGATTAAAAAAGAAGCTTTAACTAAAACCCGCGAAATGGAAAAGCTTGATAAAACCTTAGGTGGTATCAAGGACATGGGCGGCTTGCCTGATGCAGTATTTGTTATCGACACAGGTAATGAGAGCATTGCTGTACACGAAGCGAAAGTTTTAGGTATTCCAACTATCGGTGTTGTTGATACAAACAACTCACCTGACGATGTTGATTACATCGTGCCAGGTAACGATGATGCGATTCGCTCTATTAAGCTTTATATCGAAGCGGTTGCAGATGCAATCATCGAAGGTAAAGCGGCTTCATTAAACATTGGTGCAGCAGAAGCAGAAGATGAAGTTGCAGCAAAGGCCGCGCCTAAAAAGAAAGCCGCAGCTAAGAAAAAAGCAGCGCCTAAAAAAGCCGCAGCTAAAACAGCTGATGCTGAAGTCGCTGAAGACGCACCTGCAGAAGATAAGTAATCAGTTAAGGGCAGATATGTTCTGCCTTTTTCTTTTATCTATGTATTAGGTTAGCTATAAAAATCGAGCGCATAAAAGCGCTTATCAATTAATTATTTTTGAGGTGAATACTATGCAGATTACAGCTGCCATGGTTAAAGAATTACGCGAGCGCACCGGCTCCGGCATGATGGAATGCAAACGTGCATTACAGGAAGTTGATGGCGATTTAGAAACCGCAATTGAAAATATGCGCAAATCAGGTCTGGCAAAAGCCGACAAAAAATCAGGTCGTACTGCAGCTGAAGGTTTGGTTGCCATTGCATTAAGTGATGATAAAACAGAAGCGGCGATTGTAGAAGTTAACTGTGAAACCGATTTTGTGTCTGGCGGTGATGAATTTAAGGCATTCACTGCGGGCATCGCAAAATGTGTACTAGATAACTCACCAGCCGATGTTGAAGCATTAAATGCAATGACATTAGACGATGGTAAAACCATTGAAGAAACTCGTCAGGCAATGGTTGCAAAAATTGGCGAAAATATTCAGGTTCGCCGCTTTGAACGTAAATCTACCGATGGTGCATTTGGTTCATACAATCACGGCATTCGTATGGGTGTTCTGGTTGAGCTAAGCAAAGACGATGGCGAATTAATTAAAGACATTGCAATGCACATTGCAGCAAGTAACCCAACTTGTGTAAATGAAGCAGAAGTACCAGAAGAAATGTTAGCAAAAGAAAAAGCGATTCTGGTTGCACAGGCTAAAGAAAGCGGCAAGCCGGATGAAATTATCGAAAAGATGATTGGTGGTCGTATTCGTAAATATCTTGCTGAAATTACGTTAGTTGGTCAGGCGTTTGTTAAAGATCCAGACCAGACAGTTGAGCAATTACTGAAATCTAAAGATGCAGAAGTTAAGAGCTTTACGCGCTTTGAAGTAGGCGAAGGTATTGAGAAGAAAGTCGAAAACTTTGCAGACGAAGTGATGGCTCAGATCAACGCCACATAAAAATAATGCATCAGCTTACGTTTGTGAGCTCGCAGTTCTTGGTTAGAAAATGATTACATATATTTGTATGCGCACATTTTCTGGCTTGATCTGCAAACTCACAGGGCTAACCTGACGCGTTACTTGGCCTGATTGTTGTTTATATGCAGGGATGACTTAAGGCCGGGAATTTTTTCCCGGTTTTTTGTGTGTAAGGGATGTGCACATGAGTACCTGTAGGAGCGATCTTCAGATCGCGATGGCGGCATAATAATCATAAAAATGGGACATTATAACAATGAGCAAATCTAAACCAGTTTATAAACGTGTTTTATTAAAGTTAAGTGGCGAAGCATTACAGGGTTCACAGGAATCGGGTATTGATCCTGATATTATTATGCGCATCGCTAAAGAAATAAAACAGCTTATGGATTTAGGTTTAGAAGTGGGTGTTGTTATTGGTGCGGGTAATATTTTTCGTGGTGCAGGTTTAGCCGAAGCAGGCATGGACAGAGTGACCGGCGACCATATGGGTATGCTGGCAACTGTGATGAACTGCTTGGCTTTGCAGGATGCGATTGAGCGAGAAGGCCCTAATTGTCGCGTGATGTCAGCATTGAGTATTCACCAGGTTTGTGAAGACTATGTACGGCGTCGTGCTATTCGTCATCTTGAAAAAAAGCGTGTGGTAATTTTTGGTGCGGGTACGGGTAATCCATTTTTTACCACAGACAGTGCCGGTGCGTTACGTGCAATTGAAATAGAAGCAGATGTATTAATGAAGGCCACTAAAGTGGACGGCATTTATGATTCTGATCCGATGAAAAATCCAGATGCTAAACGTTTTGAATCGCTTACTTATGATGAAGTATTGGTAAAGAATTTAGCAGTTATGGATGCAACTGCCATTGTTTTATGTAAAGAACAAAATATGCCGCTGCGTATATTTAATTTAAATGAGCCAGGTGATCTGGTGCGCACGGTTTCAGATAAATCAATTGGTACTTCTGTTGTACCTGTATAAATGTAAAAAAATTAAGTATAAAAAATTAAGTGTAAGCAATATACGGGCAGTTAAACGTCGGAGAAAATTATGATTGATGAAATAACCGAAGACGCAAAAATGCGCATGAACAAAAGTGTAGATTCATTACGAACTGCGTTAACAAAAATTCGCACTGGCCGTGCACACCCCAGTTTATTAGATCAGGTGATGGTCGATTATTATGGCAGTATGACACCGATTAAACAGGTGGCTAATGTGGTAGCAGAAGATTCTCGAACTTTGGCGGTAACACCCTGGGAAAAACCTATGGTTGGTGCAATTGAAAAAGCTATTATGACTGCAGATTTGGGCTTGAACCCGGCATCACAAGGCACGGTTATTCGCGTGCCTATGCCAATGCTAACGGAAGAGCGCCGTCGCGATTTGGTAAAGGTTGTAAAGTCGGAAGGCGAGGCAGGTAAGGTTGCGGTTAGAAATATTCGTCGTGATGCAAACAGTGATTTTAAAGACCTGTTAAAAGAAAAAGAAATTTCAGAAGATGAAGCGCGCGGTGCAGAAGATGCTATTCAAAAGTTAACAGATAAGTTTGTTGCAGAAATTGATAAGTTGCTGGAAGCAAAAGAAAAGGAAATGATGGAAATTTAATTTTCCATTATTTGTTAAGGCTTAGTTAAAAAATGTCAGTGACTTCAATTAATCAGACCGAGCAGGAAAATAGTGAGCGGCCAAAACATATTGTAGTGGTAATGGACGGTAATGGGCGTTGGGCTAAAAAACGTTTAATGCCACGCACTGCTGGCCATCATGCTGGCGTTAAATCTACACGCAATATCGTTGAAGATTGTATTAAGGAAAAAATTCAGGCGTTAACACTGTTTGCATTTAGTAGTGAAAACTGGAAACGTCCAGAACAGGAAGTCAGTAGTTTAATGGAGTTATTTGTCTCTACACTTCAATCTGAAGTTAAGTCATTGCATAAACAAAATATACGTGTGCGATTTATAGGCGAATGTGGCGCTTTTTCTGAAAATTTGCAAAAAAAAATAAAAGAAACAAAAGAGTTAACTTTGCACAATACGGGTTTGCAGTTAAATATTGCGGTTAACTATGGTGGTCGTTGGGATATTGCAGAAGCCTGTAAAACGATTGTTAATAAAATTCAGTTAGGCGAATTACAGATAGACGATATTAATGCTGAATTAATTGATGAATATGTGTGCTTGAGGCAATTGCCCGAGCCTGATTTGTTTATTCGCACCGGTGGTGAAATGCGCATTAGTAATTTTTTAATCTGGCAACTTGCATATACCGAGCTGTATTTCACCGATGTGTTATGGCCCGATTTTAAATCAGATGAATTTTCAACTGCACTTAACTGGTATGCGGGGCGTCAAAGGCGCTTTGGAAAAACCGGTGAGCAGATTGAACCGACACAGTCTGAGCAGGTTTAGTGCACAATGCTTAAGCAAAGAGTGCTAACCGCAATACCTTTAGCCGCATTGGTTGTTTGGGGGATTCTTAGTCAGCCCGAAAATATCATTTTCTATGCACTATTATGCGTTGTTTGTGTATCAGCCTGGGAATGGAGTCGATTAAGTGGTGTTCAAAATATTTTGCTACGGTTAATTTATGCAGTTGCAATAACCGCTGCCACTTATTTTTCACAAAAAATTCTGGCAGAAAATCAGCACTGGCTTAATGGCGTGTTTTTGGTTACCGTCACCGCCTGGCTACTTGCTATTTATCATATGTTCACTAAAGGCCCGCAGCCGGCGAATCAAGATTTGTCAGTGGCTAAATTATTGATTGGCGTTGTTGCATTAATCCCACCAATTCTTGCGTTAATGTTAATTCGTGCTGAAAGTGCACAGTGGTTATTTTATTGCCTGAGTTTAGTGTGGATAGCGGATATTGGTGCTTACTTTTCAGGTAAGCGTTTTGGTAAAAATAAATTAGCACCGATGTTAAGCCCGGGTAAAACCAAAGAAGGTATGTATGGCGCTATTTTTGCAACCGCAATTTATAGCTTAATTGCAAGTGCGCTTTTTGAGTTGCAATATATTGAAATGTTAATGTTATTGATTATCACGGCTCTGGCTACCTTTATATCGGTGGCGGGTGATTTGTTTGTAAGCTTACTTAAACGTGAAAAAGATTTAAAAGATACAGGTAATATTTTACCCGGCCACGGCGGTATTTTAGATCGTATAGATAGTGTGCTGACATCGGCTCCATTATTGGCACTATTATTAAATCTGGTTATTTTTAATGCCTAAGCTTGCTAGTAAAAATATTCAGGGTATTTGTATACTGGGTTCAACCGGTACCATTGGTGTGAATACGCTGGATGTTATTAAGCGACACGCTGATAAATATTCTGTCATTGCCTTAACTGCAAATCTGGCGGATGAAAAATTATTCCAGCAATGTTTAGATTTTAATCCCCGGTATGCGGTGCTGGTTAATGACGATGCTGCGCAAAGATTAAAAACTAAACTTGATAATGCAGATGTTGATACTCAAGTGTTATGTGGTGTTGATGCTTTAGAGAAAGTTGCGGCTTTAGATGAAGTAGATCAGGTTATGGCGGCCATTGTTGGGGCGGCTGGTTTGCTGCCTACATTGGCTGCTGCACGTGCAGGCAAACGAATATTGCTGGCGAATAAAGAAGCGCTGGTTATGTCGGGTGATATTTTTATAAAAGAAGTTGCCAAACATAATGCCGAATTACTGCCGATAGATTCAGAGCACAATGCAATATTTCAATGCATGCCGACAAACTTCGAATCTGGCCTTGAGAAAGTTGGCGTGAATAAGATTTTATTAACTGCAAGTGGCGGGCCATTTCGAACACGTAGTATTGATACCTTGTGTAAGGTAACGCCTGAAGAGGCAGTTGCGCATCCTAACTGGGTAATGGGTAAAAAAATATCTGTAGATTCAGCAACCATGATGAATAAAGGTCTGGAAGTTATTGAGGCTTGTTGGCTGTTTAATACGCGGCCTTCAATGATTCAGGTAGTGCTGCATTCGCAAAGTATTATTCATTCAATGGTGAGCTATACAGATGGCTCCGTACTGGCGCAAATGGGTAACCCAGATATGCGCACACCCATTGCACATGCAATGGCATGGCCACAAAGAATGCCATCGGGTGTTGAACCTTTGGATATTTTTGAGGTCGCAAAGCTGGAGTTTGAAAAACCAGACTTTAAGCGCTTTCCCTGTTTAGCAATGGCCTATGAATCGCTGGAAGTTGGTGGCACAGCAACCACTGTTTTAAATGCAGCCAATGAAATCGCAGTAGATGCTTTTTTAAATAAGCAATTAAGTTTTACAAATATATCGAAGGTAATAGAAAAAACATTGGAAAACATTAACATTATTGATGCAGATAATTTAGAGATTATATTGCAGGCCGATTCAGATGCACGTCAGATTTCTGAAGACTGTGTTAAGCAGCTGGAGTTTAACTAATGGGTACTGGCGGTGTGTTACACAATTTAATATTCTTTATTCTTGCCATTGGTGTTTTAGTTGCCTTTCATGAGTTTGGTCACTACTGGGTTGCGCGCAAACTAAAGGTAAAAGTGTTACGTTTTTCAATTGGCTTTGGCAAGCCATTACTGACCTGGAAAAAACACAAAGGCGAAGATCTTATTGAGTTTGTCATCGCGGCGATTCCATTGGGCGGCTATGTGAAGATGCTCGATGAGAGAGAGGGTGATGTAGATGAATCACTCAGGCACAGAGCTTTTAATACACAACCAGTTGCTACGCGTTTTGCAATTGTTGCTGCGGGTCCTGTCTTTAATTTTATTCTTGCTGCATTTTTCTATTTTATATTTTTTATAAATGGTGAGGAAGGTATTCGGCCGGTTATTGCTGCACCGGTGATAGAGTCACCAGCCGCTTATGCGGGTTTTACTGATGGTGACGAAATACTTGCACTGGGAAATACTCAAGTGCAAACCTGGCAGGCATTTAGAATTGCGCTGATTGATCAGGGAATCGACGGCGGTATATTATCGATCAAAGTTAAAACGCCGGATGAGTCTATTGTTGAACGCCAAATAAAAATTGGCGATTTAGAAATTTTAAATGAAAAAGAAGATGTAACAAAGCTGTTAGGGTTTACTCTTTGGAAACCTGAAATACCGCCTCGAATTGGCGGGGTCACCATAGGTAGTGCATCAACTGAAGCAGGTTTAGAAGCAAAAGATTTAATTATTTCAATAAATGCTATGCCAATAAAAAACTGGCAGATGCTGGTTAAAAAGGTGCAGGAGAGTGCTGGCACAAAACTTGATTTAGTTGTGCAGCGAAATGGTGTTCAGAAAAGCCTGGTGCTAACGCCGAAAGAGAAAAAAACCGGAGAAAAAGTGCTTGGTTTCATGGGGGCGTATCCCTATGTGTCTGAAGAGCTAAAAAATAAAACAAAAACAAAAATTGAATATAGCCCATTTGCTGCAATGCTACGAGGCATTGAAGAAACCTGGGTGTTCTCGGTATTAACACTGAAAGTGTTAGGCAAAATGCTGATAGGTCAGGCAGCACTGGAAAATATTTCAGGCCCGATAACGATTGCACAGTATGCGGGAATTACGGCGAGTATTGGCCTGCTAACTTATATAAAATTTCTGGCGATGATTTCGGTTAGCTTAGGGGTTTTAAATTTGTTACCTGTACCCATGCTGGATGGTGGGCATCTTATGTATTACTTAATTGAAATCGTTAAGGGCTCCCCGGTATCGCAAAAGTTTGAAGAGCTCGGTCAGCGGCTAGGATTGACATTATTATTTTTATTAATGAGTCTGGCTATTTTTAATGATATTCAACGTTTACTGAATTAAACGACGACATTCTAATAATATTTATTTGGCGAAATTGTGCGCAGGTTATTACTTTTAATTTTTACTTTAGTGTTTCAACACAATCTATATGCAGGTAGTAGTTTTGTTGTGGATGATATCCGCCTGGAGGGTCTGGAGCGGATTCCCGACGGAACTCTACTTAATTATTTGCCGATTAAAGTCGGCGATCCATTTGAGTTGTCTGAGTCTGCTTATGTTCTACAGGAGCTTTATAACACGGGATTTTTTAAAGATGTAAAGCTATTTAAAGACGGCAATACGTTAATTGTGAAAGTGTTTGAACGCCCTGCAATTTCAGATATCACCTGGTCGGGAAATAGTGATATTGAAGATGAGCAGCTGGAAGAGATTTTAACTGATATTGGTATCGTAAAAGGCCGGGTGTTTAAGCCATCTGCGCTTGATAAAATTGAGCAGGGACTAAAACAGCAGGCTTATTTTAGTCGTGGTAAATATGCGGTGCGAATTAAAACAGAGGTTACTGAACTGGAGCGTAACCGTGTCGATATTGATATCGAAATATCAGAAGGTGTTATTGCAAAAATCAAGCAGGTCAATGTCGTAGGTAATAGCGTATTTGATGATGATACTTTGTTGTCAGAGTTGCAGCTGGGCTTACCTGGTACCTGGGATTTTTTCTCAAGCATGGATGAATATGCGAAACCTAAACTTGCAGCGGATGAAGAAACCTTAAAATCTTATTATCAGGATAGAGGCTATGTGCGCTTTGCTGTTGACTCAACTCAGGTAACGATTACGCCAGATAAAAAAGATATTTATATCACGATGAATATCACCGAAGGTAAGAAGTATAAGATTAAAAAAATATCTTTAGCTGGTGATTTAAAGCTTGAAGAAGCGGACTTAAGAAGCTTGATTTTTGTTGAGCAAGGCGATGTTTTTTCGCGTAATAAAATGGTACAGGGAAAAGACTTTATGCAGCGTAAACTCGGTGATGAAGGCTATGCTTTTGCGAAAGTTAAAGTGATGCCCATTATTGATGACGAAACTCTGGAAGTTGAGCTTAGCTACCTTATAAATCCGGGTAAAAAAGTTTATGTAAGGCGAATTAATTTCACCGGTAATCTTAAAACAAATGATAATGTGCTGCGCCGTGAAATGCGCTTAATGGAAGGCGGCGAGTTATCTAACAGTAAACTTAATCGCTCTAAAGTGCGATTACAACGACTGGCTTATATCGAACAGGTTAATGTAAGTAAAGATCCGGTACCCGGCACAGAAGATCTGGTCGATGTTAATATTGATGTAACTGAGCGTCTGGCGGGTAGCTTTAATATTGGTGCTGGTTTTTCGCAAAGCCAGGGCTTTGTATTTAACCTGGGTACAACATTGGATAATTTAAATGGCACGGGTGAAAAGCTTTCGCTTAATTTAAATCGAGATGCAACAGGCGAGGCATACAGCGTTTCATATACTGATCCGTATCATACTATTGATGGTATAAGTCGTACTCTGGCCATGTCGTATAGAAAGCGTGATACAGCCTCACAAAATATTGTAAACTATCTGCAAAATAACTACGGAGCAAATATATCTTATGGTGTGCCTTTGTCCGAGTTCGATCGTGTTCGGCTAGGTGTGGGTTATGAAGTTACTGAAATCATTCGCGGAAATGACACGGTGTCAGATGATGTCATTGATTTTATCAATGAGCAAAATGACGGCCTGGTTAGCCAGTCAGGAGATTCATTGCAGGCGGCGGTGAAAGCGTTTACGATGTTAGCCAGCTACACCCACGACACAAGAAATAGAACAGTTTTTGCAACGCGAGGTAATCAGCAATCTGTTTTGCTTGATTTAACAACGCCAGGTAGTGATTTAGAATACTTTAAACTAACCTATCGAAATAAATTTTATTTCCCCGTTACTGAAAATGTAACAACGCTATTAAGAACGGATATGGCATACGGGGCGGGTTATGGAAGTACTAATGTGTACCCGTTTTATGAACGTTTTTTTGCAGGTGGATTGCGGACGGTTCGTGGTTATGACTCCAATAGTTTAGGACCAAGGTCTATACCTAAAATTATTGATATTAACGGGGTGTCATCGGTTACGACAAGTGCTCCGATCGGGGGTAATATCAGGACGGTGGCAAGTGCGGAGTTAATATTCCCTGTGCCTTTTGTAGAAAAAGCACCAAACTCAGTTCGTTTAAGTGTGTTTTATGATATTGGTAATGTATTTATACGGGAAGATGTTTTAGAAAATAATTATAAGGGCGGATTTCAGGCTAATGAGTTGAGAAGTTCGTACGGTGTTTCATTTATTTGGCTTGCACCTATCGGTCCGTTAAAGTTTAGTTATGCTCAAACCCTTAACGAGCAACCAGGTGATAGAAATCAAGCCTTTCAATTTAGTATTGGTTCATTCTTTTAGGAGAGATTTTATGAAAAAAATTATAACAACTGTGTTAATAGCTACAGTTTTGGCGGTGCCGGTTACTTCATTTGCAATGAAGATTGGCTTTGTAAATGAAAATATTTTATTTAACGAATATGCCAAAACTAAGGGTGTGGAAAAATTAATAGAAGATAAATTTAGTGAGCCCAAAAAGAACCTGGAAAAATTAGTAGGGGATATTAAGGCTTTAGAAAAAGAAATTAAAACTAATGAATTGCTAATGACGGAAAGTAAGCTAAAGTCTTCAAAGCAAAAATTAAATGAAATGGTTCAGGCGTATCGTCAAAAAGGTGCAGCACTTGAAAATGAGTTCAAGGAGATGCGCAATAAAGAAATGAATAGTTTTAGAGAAATTGTATTTGGTGTTATTAAAAAATACGCAGATGAAAAAAAATATGACCTGATTTTAAATGACGGCGTTATGTTTGCAGCAGATAAAGTTAATATTACAGATGAAATATCTGTATTGGTTAATAAAAAAGTTAAGTGATCATATGAATGAAAAATATAACATGCTAAATTTTTAGTGTGCTATATACATTGCTTGATTGGTGGTTTGGTGTGTCGCCATGCTGGTTTTTAAAAATAATTTGAGTATTTGGCTGTCAAATAAGTGACTTGTTTTTTTTGCCACTAATTATGTCTTTCAGAAATTTATCAGAAACAATAGATAATAAAGGTTAAGGTGTTATTTTGAACACAATGAATATTGGTGAAATTAAAAAGCTGTTAGCGCATCGTTATCCTTTTTTACTTGTCGATAAAGTGCTGGATTATGAAATTGGCAAAACTTTGACAGCAGTAAAGAATGTTACAATTAATGAGCCGTTTTTTCAGGGGCATTTTCCGAGTTATCCTGTGATGCCAGGTGTTTTAATTATGGAGGCCTTGGCGCAGGCAACGGGATTGTTGGGTTTTAAAACGATGGACCAGAGCCCGGAAGAAGATGTTTTATATTTATTTGTAGGTATTGATGACGCGCGCTTTAAAAGACAAGTTGTTCCCGGTGATGTTCTCACATTAGAAGTTGAGCTGGTTAAGCGTAAACGCACTATTTGGAAATTTGATTGTAAAGCTCTGGTTGATGGTAAGTTAGCTGCAAGTGCAACAATAATGTGTGCTGCGACTCAAAGGCCGGAATAAACCAGGATATTGATTCAAATAAAATTGCATCGAGTAAAAAAATGATACATCCAAATGCAGTCATAGATGAAAGCGCGAAAATTGCCGACGATGTAAGTATTGGTCCGTTCTGTGTAATTGGTGCTGATGTTGAAATTGATGCCGACACCTGGATTGGCCCTCATGTGGTGATAAACGGGCCAACTAAAATTGGTAAAAATAATAAAATTTTCCAGTTTGCTTCGATTGGAGAAGACCCGCAGGATTTAAAATTTGCGGGTGAAATTACGCATTTAGAAATCGGCGATAATAATAGCATTCGTGAAAATGTCACTATCTCCAGAGGGACAGAAGATGGTGGTAGTATTACGCGCATTGGTAGTAATAATTTATTAATGGCTTATGTGCATATTGCGCATGATTGTTTAATTGGTAACCATATTATTTTAGCTAATTCTGCATCTTGCGCCGGACATGTAGAAGTTGGTGATCACGCCATTCTTGGCGGTTTTACTCTGGTGCATCAATTTACAAAAATCGGCAAACACGCCTTTACCAGTATGGGCTCAATAATCAATCAGGATGTGCCGCCCTATGTAATTGTTGCCAGTAGTTACGGCAAAGCCAGCGGTATAAATAAAGTGGGTTTAAAGCGTAGCGGTTATAGTGATGAAGTTATTCGCGCAATTGTAAATGCTTACAAGTTATTAATTCGTTCAAAGAAACCCCGCGATGAAGCAATGCAGGCAGCAGCAGAGTTAATTGATAAATATTCTGAAGTGAAATTAATGGCTGATTTTATTCAGCAGTCTGAGCGTGGAATTATTCGTTAAGTCGTTTTAAAGATTCACTGCATTTTTTGTCCGCTAATGAATGCAAAAAACGCAAATCTATTTAAGTATACTTTTGCTTTTTTCAGGTGGCTGAATAGAATGGCTGATGTTTTAAATGTCATTTAATTTCACTTTATGAAAATATAAGCTGTTTTCCTGTCTTAATACTATCTATGCTTAATCAGAGTGCCTTTAATTTAAATTTGTGCGCTGCAGGCGCCATAAACATAAACTTTGCGTGTTTTGAGTTCACTTGCGGATAAAATACTTTTTTTTACCCCAGCATTTCCAGAATCAATTCAGCCATATTTTCGGTGCCGCCGGTTTTTCCTAAATTGTCACGTACCGCATTTAATTCAGCAATCATATTTTGTCGATAAATTTTATTATCAAGGATTAAATTAATTTCATCGGCAATCACCTGCGGCCTGGCGTCAAACTGTAAGAATTCTTTTACAATTTCTTTTTCAGCAACAATATTGACTAATCCGACATGTTTTATTTTTACCAGTGGTTTTACAATAAAATACGACAGCAGGGCTATTTTATAAATGATGCAGCTCGGGATACCCATCAATGCAATCTCTAAGGTAGCGGTACCGGATGCAGCAATGATTGCATCGCAACATTGCATTACATTGTAGGGCAGGTCTTTTACCAGTTTTATATTCAGGTGCCTGTACTGGTTTAAATATTGAGTGAAGTCATCATCGTTTAAGGTGCTGGCGATGGGCAGAATAAACTGTAAATCAGGTTTGCTCTGTAGCAGTAAATCGGCGGCAGCGAGCTGAATGGGTAACAGTCGTTTAATTTCGCTGCGTCTGCTGCCCGGAAATAATCCGATTACTGTTCTATCTGTGATGAGCCCATAATCTTTAAAACAGCTGGCTTTATCTTTTTGTGCTTTGGCCTTATCTACCAGTGGATTGCCCACAAAACGCACCGGTACATTGGCGTCTTTATAAATTTTTTCTTCGAAAGGAAATATCACGGCCATCATGTCAATAATTTTAGCGATTTCATAAACGCGCTTTGGTCGCCATGCCCAGATTTTAGGGCTGATATAAAACAGGACTTTTATTCCTGATTCTTTAGCTGTTGCGGCAAGCTTAAAGTTAAATGCCTGATAATCAACTAATACCAGTAAATCCGGCGGGCTGTTGCGTAATGATTCCTGCAGAGTATTCAGGGCGGCTTTGATTTGAGCGTATTTAAATATCACTTCCACTATGCCCATTACCGCAATATCTGTGCAGTCGACTAATAACTCTGCACCTGCACTGCGTAATTTTTCACCACCCATACCGTAAAATTCAAGATTTGGGTTTTTGCTGCGTAATGCTTTAATGATATTCGCCGCATGCATATCCCCCGAAGCTTCTCCAACGCTAAACATAATTCGTTTCATGGCTTTGATGGTTTCACTTTGCAAATGATCTCTTGATTCGGATACGATTAAATGAGTACTATTCATTCTTTGAATGATGTTTGGGATTCTACCGGAAAATATGATTGACGACATTGATATTGATTTAAATAATTATTCCGCCGTGGCCGGGGTTGATGAAGCGGGTAGGGGGCCATTGGTTGGCGCGGTGGTTGCTTCCGCGGTTATATTAGATCCTGAGCACCCGATTGCAGGCCTGAATGACTCTAAAAAACTCAGCGCTAAAAAACGTCAGCAGCTGGCGCTAGAGATTAAAGCGCATGCAAAGGCCTGGGCTATTTCATCGGTTGGCCCGGCTGTAATTGATGAGATTAATATTTTGCAGGCCAGTTTGCTGGCGATGAAACAGTCGATTGAAAGTTTAAGTGTTGCGCCTGATTTTGCTCTGATTGACGGTAATAAGTTACCTGATCTAAATTGTGAAGCAGCAGCAATTGTAAAGGGCGATGCACGAGTTGCCGCGATTGCAGCGGCGTCTATTTTGGCGAAAGTTGAAAGAGATCGTCAGATGGAAGAGCTGCATATTAAGTGTCCGCAGTATGAATTTAATCGGCATAAAGGTTACCCTACTAAATTACATTTTGCTTTGTTAGAGCAGTTTGGGCCCTGTGATGAACACCGTAAGACGTTCGGGCCGGTGAAACGCCTGCTGGAAAATATGTAAGTCAGGAATGTTTTTACTGGCTGTGTAATGGCGTCTTAATCGGGGTTGGAGTCAATGCCAGTAAGTTAAGAGATAAGTTATTGAAATGATAATGAATTACAGAGTGTCACCCCCATCTTAGAAAAAGAGGGTTTTGGGGGGGGTTGAAAACATTCAGGTTAAAATGCTTTATTTATAGAGCAGATAATTCTGAAGCCTTTTAAATCCCCCTCAATCCTCCTTTTTCTAAGGGGGAGGCCGCACTTTGATATTAATTAATATCATGCACTTAGAGCTTAACTTATTGGTGTTTGACTTCGCCTCCTTCAAAAAAGTTTAGAGTAATTAAATGTCAGAGCTGAAGAAAAATCATGCGCATCACCACCATCACCATGTGAGTTCAAATCACATTGGTGTTGTATTTTCTCTGAATTTAAGCTTTACCATTATCGAATTTATTGGTGGCGTCTTAACAAACAGTACCGCCATAATGGCAGATGCGGTGCACGATCTTGGCGATACTTTATCGATAGGTATGGCATGGATTTTAAGTAAGTTAAGTCAGAAAAATCCGAATGATAATTTCACTTATGGCTATCACCGTTTTTCATTGCTGGGTGCATTGCTTAATGGAATGGTTTTAATTGCCGGCTCTGTCTGGGTGTTATCCGAGGCAATTCCCAAGCTGATTAATCCGCAAATGCCAGATGCCCTTGGCATGTTATGGCTGGCTATATTGGGTGTGGTGGTTAACGGTTTTGCCGCCTGGAAAATAATTAAAGGCAAAACACTTAATGAAAAAGTCCTGAGCTGGCATTTAATTGAAGATGTGCTGGGCTGGGTAAGCGTTTTAATTGTAAGTATTGTATTGCTGTTTTTTGACTGGCCGATACTCGACCCGCTGCTTTCAATTGCCTTTACATTATTTATTCTAATCAATGTGTTTAAAAACACACTACAAACCGTTAATGTGTTTTTGCAGTCTTCACCTGATAAAGAGATGCTGGAAAGTATTCGAAGTAAATTATCTTCGATTGAAAATGTCGATGAAATTCATTATTTACATTTATGGTCGCTCGATGGTGAACGTAATGTGTTAACCGCACATCTTAAGCTTAATGCGTTGAATACAGTCGATGAGCAAAAACAGATTAAGCAGCAAGTGGGGGATTTGTTAATGGAGTTTTCTCTGGCGCATACAACGATTGAGCTGGAAATGCCGGATGAGCCATGTCGGGATGACTGATAAACTAAACTGATTAAAAATCTGTTTTTTAACGTGTGTTTGTTTGAATTAGCCCCCAGGAGATTAGAGAATGATTGAAAAATATTTTATCAGAGGTGCCAGATTTAAATGGAATTGTCCATCGGCCGTAACTACCGGGTCAAAGGATGGCTCTATCATAAATAGTCCTCCCATGCCTGCTGCTTCACTGGTTTATGATGGTATGGATGGTGAGCTGCAAGGCGCAGTTCATCCTGCTTCAGTCGGTCTGACAATGGGCAAGAGCATTCCTTATCAGTGGCTGGTTTATTCACATGGCCACACAACGCGTCGAATGTTATCTGCAGGTGACGTGTTAACGGGGCCTATGAGCGGCTGCTTAATTAGTGAATGGTCAGAAAAGGGGATGCGCTGGGTCGGACATGTGGGAACTGTAGAAAGCTCCGCCGCAATTAACAAAAAAGTTAAAAGTAATTTTGGCATGGCACTGCCCACTCAGGCACGGGGATTTTATCCTGACAAGGCCTGGAGCGTAGCTGAAATTTCCAGCATGCAACAGAAGTTTAAAGTGTATCCTCAAATGCAAATTATGGCACTGGTCACCGCTAACGGTAAATTTTATTCCATAGTTATGTTTAAAATTTCTGCCGCAGAATGGTGTGTTGGTGGCATTAAAGCGGTGCAGCCTCTGAGTGCAGTACAGATGCGGGCGAAGCTATAAGATTGTTTTTTTGGTCCGGATTTATCCGGGTATAGAGCAGCCAGATTTATGCAATGGCGTTATCTCTGTGAGAGAAGGTAATATCATTGCTGCGGCTGGCTGCTCTTTTCAACACAGTTTCTTCCCAGATTCTTGGCCTTATACAGTGCTTCGTCAGATGCAGTTTTCAGTTTATCAATTGACTCGGTGTGGGTGGGTAATGTGGTGGCAACGCCAATGCTGACAGTCAGAATATCGCTGATTTTTGAGCCGCTATGCTCAATTTCTTTCTGTAATATATCCTCATGTAATTTTTGTGCTATTAAAAAAGCTTCATCAATACCTGTTTCAGGCAGAATAAGCGCAAATTCTTCGCCGCCAATTCGGGCAATTTTATCAGTGGAGCGCCTGACGCTTTGTTTAAAAATCTTGGCAACTTCAAACAATGCATGGTCGCCCGCCGGGTGTCCATAAGTGTCGTTGTATTCTTTAAAATAATCGATGTCTATGTAGATAAGTGACAGTAGTGATTTGTTTCTAATATGGCGTTCCCATTCATAATGAAGTAAATTTCCCATATAACGACGATTATAGAGACCGGTTAATTCATCAACTTCGCTGAGTTGGAGCAGGTGCTTATTTGACTGCTCGAGTTTGTTTGCGAGTTGTTCAAGTCGTTTCTGGCTGTGATTAAGTTCTGTTATATCCCTCGCGAGCGCCAGTGAGCCGATGACTTCATTGCTCTCATCTTTAACATCCTGAGAGTTCCATAACAGTATACGATTACTTCCATCTTTACAGTGGATAGTGGTTTCAAAGTCGACGACTTGCTCTCCCTGATTAATAATTTTAAGTGCCTTGGCATATATCAGATTACGGTATTCAGGGTCGGGGTAGAGCAGGTCCCAGATATCGCTTTTTCCTATGACTTCCTGCTGGCTATAGCCGCTGATTTTTTCAGCCGCTTTATTCCACATAATGACTCTGGCATCCTTGTCTAACATGTTTAGCCACATGGCAGAGTTGTTCAAAATTATGCGGTGAAACTCATTTAGGATCGATGGAGAAATACCTTTTTCTGTCATATTATCTGCCTTGATTTTGCTCACTCGATTTTACTCAATTGGGTAATGTTATTTAATTGACTATAGCCCATTAGCTGATGTTTACATTTTGAAAGACAGGGGTAAAAGACAGGGGGCATTGAACGAAGTTGGCAGATTATTGTTAATCGTAGCCGCAGTAGCGCGGCTTGTAACTGGAGTAACCTGAATTCTATTCGTCTTTTCTAGTGACATGTATTTGCGATGTATATCTTTAGTTATTTTATTTAAATCAAATAGATAGGGGAATTAGTTAATGTGACTGATATTTGTTTGTTGTGATTGAATGCTGTTTAAAATAACTCTCAAGTCGTGTTTTCCTAAAAGTGGTAAAACCTGACCGATAAGTTAGGTGTTTCAAGATAAAAGTGGAAAATAGCACCGAATCTGTCCGGTCAAAAATAAAAAAGAGTGGTAAATGCAGATTAACGATTGAGAGTCGATGCAATCTGTCTCATAATGCTTTTTCAAAAGTGCAAATAAAAACAAACACTACAACTCTTTTAAAACAATAAGTTACATAACCTTTTTAAAGTAGATTAAATACCAGATGAATCCCCGCTTTATACACCTGCGTTTGCACACCGAATATTCACTGGTTGATGGTGTGGTGCGTATCAAGCCGTTGATGAAAACACTCACCGAGCGCAACACCCCGGCCATTGCACTCACCGATCAATCCAACCTGTTTGCGATGGTGAAGTTTTACCGAGCGGCGATGGCGGCGGGTATCAAGCCCATTGTCGGTGTTGATATCTGGTTACGCTCGGCGGTGGAAACCGAAAAGCCTTCGCGCATGGTTTTGCTGTGCCAGAACAATGAAGGCTATCTGAATATTACCCGCCTGATTTCCCGCGCATATCTCGAAGGTCAGCACGGCGGAATTCCGATGATTGAAGTGGACTGGCTGCGTGAAATGAACGCCGGCATTATTGTGCTGTCCGGTGGTCGCGAAGGTGATGTGGGCAAGGCGCTTTTATCCGGTAATCACATGCTGGCGCAGGAGCTGTTGAAAGCCTGGCAGCATATTTTTCCGAATCGTTTTTATCTGGAATTACAACGCACCGGCCGTGAGGATGAAGAAGAGTATTTACACGCGGCGGTGAATCTGGCGATGGCCAGCAACACACCGGTGGTGGCCACCAATGATGTGCGCTTTTTAAAGCAGGACGAATTTGACAGTCACGAAGTGCGGGTGTGTATTCACGATGGCCGCACCCTCGATGACCCGCGTCGGCAGAAATTATACAGCGACCAGCAATACCTGCGCACCGAAGAAGAAATGTGCGAGCTGTTTGCGGACATCCCGGAAGCATTGCAGAACACGGTGGAGATTGCTCAGCGTTGTAGTTTAGATGTGCGCCTCGGGGAAAGCTTTCTGCCGAACTTTCCAATCCCGGAAGGTGACACGATTGAGTCGTATTTTATCCGGGTATCCAAAGAAGGGCTGGAGAAGCGCCTCGAAATATTAGTGCCGCTGGATTCTGAAAATGCCGTTGAACGGCGCAAACCTTACTACGAACGTTTAGATATTGAGCTGGAAGTGATCAACACCATGGGCTTCCCGGGTTACTTTCTGATCGTTGCCGATTTCATTCAGTGGTCCAAAGACAATGAAATTCCGGTGGGGCCGGGGCGGGGTTCTGGTGCGGGATCACTGGTGGCCTATGCGTTATTAATTACCGATCTTGATCCACTGGAATACGATTTACTGTTCGAGCGATTCCTCAATCCCGAACGGGTATCCCTGCCGGATTTCGACGTCGACTTCTGTATGGAAGGCCGCGACCGGGTTATCGGTTATGTGGCTGATACCTACGGGCGCGATGCGGTATCGCAGATTATTACCTATGGTTCGATGGCGGCGAAGGCGGTTATTCGCGATGTGGGGCGGGTGTCCGGTTTGGGCTATGGCTTTGTTGACCGCATCGCCAAAATGATTCCGTTTGAAATTGGCATGACCCTCACCAAAGCGCTGGAGGAATCTGAAGATCTGGCCAATGCCTATCGCGATGAAGATGATGTCACCGATTTAATTAAGATGTGCCTGTCACTCGAAGGCTGTGCCCGTAATGCGGGCAAGCATGCCGGGGGGGTGGTGATCTCGCCCTCGGTGCTCACCGACTTCACCCCGCTGTATTGTGAGCAGGGCGGCCACAGTATTGTTACCCAGTTCGATAAAGACGATGTGGAAGCGATCGGGCTGGTGAAGTTTGACTTTTTAGGCCTGCGCACCCTCACCATTATCGACTGGGCGGTGCGTAATATTAAAGCCCGCCATGACGATCAGCAGGCGCTGGATATCAATAGGGTGGCGCTGGATGATGAGGATGCATTCACGTTATTACGCGCCTCTGAAACCACCGCCGTTTTCCAGCTTGAATCCAGCGGCATGAAAGATTTGATTAAGCGATTGCAGCCGGACAGCTTTGAAGACATTGTCGCACTGGTGGCGCTGTTTCGCCCCGGCCCGTTACAGTCGGGCATGGTGGATAACTTTATTAACCGTAAGCATGGTCGCGAAGAAGTCTCTTACCCCGATGCGCAATATCAGCACGAATCTCTCAAGCCGATTTTAGAGCCCACCTACGGCATTATTCTGTATCAGGAACAGGTAATGCAAATCGCCCAGGTACTGTCAGGTTACACCCTTGGCGGTGCAGACATGTTGCGCCGTGCCATGGGTAAAAAGAAACCTGAAGTGATGGCACAGCAACGTGCGATTTTTGAAGGTGGCGCAAAAGACAATGGCATCGACGGTGAGCTGGCGATGAAGATTTTCGATCTGGTGGAAAAATTCGCGGGCTATGGTTTTAATAAATCCCACTCCGCCGCTTATGCATTGCTGTCGTATCAAACCGCCTGGTTAAAAGCCCATTATCCCGCGGAATTTATGGCGGCGGTTTTATCTGCGGATATGGATAACACCGACAAGGTAGTGATACTGATTGAAGATTGCCATCGCATGAAACTCGATGTGCTTACCCCGAATATTAATCGCTCAGTAATTAAATTTTCAGTGCCGGATGACCAGCAGGTTCTGTACGGCCTCGGCGCGATTAAAGGCGTGGGCGAGGCGGCGCTGGAAGGTATTATTGAAGAGCGAAATACTAACGGCGTTTATAAGGATTTGTTTGATTTATGCCGGCGCGTTGATGGCCGCAAAGTTAACAAGCGGGTTTTAGAAGCGTTAATTAAAGCCGGTGCATTAGAAGAGTTAGGGCCAAATCGGGCCAGCTTAATGGCGCGTTTGAGCGATGCGATGCAGGGCGCGGAGCAGTATCAGAAAAATGCCAGTGTCGGTCAGGATGATTTATTTGGCAGTGCGGCAGCAGATGATAATATCGCGCCGATCAATGAAATTACGGTTGAAGAATGGGAAGAGGAAAAACGTTTAACGTTTGAAAAAGACACCCTGGGTTTATATCTCACCGGCCATCCGATTGAGCGTTATGAAAAAGAATTAAAAAAATTCACCGACTGTACATTAGGTGCGCTTGCTGATCAGAGTGATTTAGCCTCCGGTGCCGGCGGCGGTTACATGTCGCAGCGCAATGCAAAAAGTTATAAGCTGGCGGGGCTGATGATTGGCATGCGGGTGCGTAAAACAAAAACCGGTGGCAAGATTGTGTCGGCGGTTTTAGATGATCGAACCGCACGGGTGGAAGTGCGCATCTTCGAAGAAAAGTTTGAGCAGTACAATTATTTATTAAATAAAGATAAATTAATTGTGGTGGAAGGTAAGGTTATTTACGATGATTATTTTGGCGGCTATAGAATAACCGCCGATGTGATTTATGATATCACCGAAGCGCGTCAGAAATTTGCGCGCCGGCTGGAAATAAACTTAACCGAAAACAAGGCTGATCACAGTATTGTGCAGCAGTTAAATCAGGTGTTAAATCCGTTTCGCGAAGGTGCTTGCCCGGTATGGATAAACTATACTCGTGACGATGTGAAAGCAAAAATATCATTAAGTGATGACTGGTGTGTACAGCCCAGTGATGAGTTAATGAATCGTCTGGATAAACTGGCGGGTGATAATAATGTGTCGGTTATTTATTAATGTTTAAATAAAAACCAGCCTGACTATTACCTGATTTAGTCAATTTTTTAGTGATTCTAAATATAGAAAAGGATTTGTAAAAACAAATGAAAGCAGATGCCCCCGCAGAATGCCCAACCACCGTTGTGAGCCTGGTGTCCATACTGGGAAAATTGCTTGATCATTACGGATTGGATAAATACGCAATTGCAGAACAGGTAGATATAGATACTCGAATTGCTTATAAGCCAAATGATCGAATTAGCGCAGCCAAATTACAGAAAGTCTGGAAAATTGCCTGCAAAAAAACCGGCGATAACTGTCTGGGTTTAACTTACGCCGAGTTAATTCAGCCGGCTGCTTTGTGTGGCCTGGGGTTGGCCTGGATTACCAGTGATACCCTGAAAGATTCTATTAATCGACTGGTGCGCTTTCAGGCGGCACTGACTACATCGTCGAATTTTATTCTCAATGAGCTTGATGATTGCTATCAAATTATTTTACGTTCAAAATTAAAAAAAACTGAAAGTGTAGCGATAGATGCATCTATCGCTACACTTTATAAAATGTGCAAGATAACCTATGGGCCGGATTTGAAAGCGGAGAGTGTGAGCATTGCGCACTCCAAACCGGATTGCAGTAAAAAATTCGATGCGTTTTTTGGCGTAAAAGTTAAGTTTGATGCAAAAGAAACGCAAATTATTTTTACAAAGAGTGCCTTTGAGTTAAGGTTGGTGACATCGAATCCGGATTTGGCAAGAACTCATGATGAAATAGTTATTAATTATTTAAAGCGCTTCGAAAAAGACAATATTGTTATGCAGGTAAGGGCGCGGATTATAGAAGAATTAAATAACGGCATACCCCACCAGGAAAAAATTGCCGGCCAGTTAAATATGAGTTTGCGAAATTTGCAGCGTAAACTTAAAGACGAACAAAGCAGTTTTAAAGCTATTTTAGATGAAACTCGCAGTGAGTTGTCTAAGCAGTATCTACGCGGCACTGATCGCTCAATTATTGAAGTCGGGTACTTGCTGGGCTTTTCAGAGCCGAGTAATTTTGCTCGCGCATTTCGTCGTTGGACGGGGGTGTCACCGATTGAGTATAGGGACACCCCGCTGTAACACTATCAACTGAGTTTTTCTAAATCACATAAAAATCAGAATATATTCATATTTTTCATACATTTGGCGCTAATTGATAGCATTCTGGCGCTAACTGATCATCCAAAACATCGTAAATCCCATAAATTGGTTACACCTACAAATTATGGAGAACAGCGATGGATACCAATTATAAATACCATAGAACCACTGTTCGCGAGCCTGTGTCATTTATTGGTATTGGTTTGCATACCGGCCAGCTGACTACCGTTAGCCTTAAACCCAGTATAGATGCTAAAGGTATCTACTTTGTGCGCACCGATGTGCCAACGGGGCAGGGTGTTATTGATGCCAGCTGGTATAACGTGTCGAGCACAGTATTGTCGACCAATTTGACTAATGAGTACGGCGTGGGTGTGGCAACAGTTGAGCACCTGATGTCTGCGCTGATTGCCTGTGGCATCGATAATGTGCGCATTGAGGTGGATGGCCCCGAAGTGCCGATTATGGATGGCAGCGCCGAGGTGTTTGTTGAGCTTATTCGCAGCGGCGGCAAAAGTTATTTGAAAGCTCCAAAGCAGGGCATCTGGATAGAGAAGCCGATTGTGGTTAACGAAGGTGATAAGTATGCCATGTTGATGCCGCACTCGGTACCCCGTGTCAGCATGTGCATTGATTTTCCGGGCACCGCAATTGGTGCACAGTGCTACTCCGTTACCCTGGAGGATGAGAGCTATTTTGATGAAATCGCCTATGCCAGAACTTTTGGCTTCGCCGATCAGGTTGAAGCGATGAAGGCGCAGGGGCTGGCTCAGGGTGGCTCATTGATCAATGCGGTGGTGGTTGAGGGTGAGAAAATACTCAATCCGGAAGGCCTGCGGGTAGAGAATGAGTTTGTTCGGCATAAAATTCTCGATGTGATCGGTGATATGTCATTGGCAGGCTCACCGATTATCGGGCATTACTATGCTTATAAAGCCGGGCATAGCCTGAATCAAAAGTTGCTGCAAAAACTCTTTAGTGAGGCATCTGCCTGGACGAAGACCTCGTTGGAAGAAGGTAAAGAGCGCTTTGCCAATCACGATGATTTGTACGATGGGGATTTTATTCAGCAAACATTGAATGTTGTGCCTATTAAAAGGCGTGCCAGTTAAAAAGCCTGTTAGTTAAATAGCAGCAGGCTCAACTGAGTGGGTTTTGTCCGGTAAGTTGCATTAATTTCTGGAATTTTTCAGAAATGGCTTACCGGATTTTGTTTTTTTAGTGTTTTAATTATCTAATACATGAATCGCACTAAAATGCCTGAATCCCATACTATACTCAGTATAAATACCATTCTGTAATGAGTTCAATTTCCTTGACGGTACAACAATTCCAAGCACAGTTCTTACGCCTGATTGCACTCACATGGCTGCTTCCTCCTATGGTTGGATTTTCGTTTTTACTTTACATTGAAGTGTTTTCACTGGATCAGGTGTTCAGCATGATGAAAACGCCCCTCAAGCCAGTATTTTTAGTTGGAGGTGTTTTTCTGGCGCTGTGGTACTTTCGCCGCTATTCATTGTCTTTATCAGCGTATTTAAATTGTCAGGATAGCGAGCACTATAAAATAACCGAAAAAGCCCTAAAGCGTTTTCCACTGCATTACTGGGCGGCGTTTGTGGGTTATATCTCTCTGGCACCGGCGGCGGCAATAGTGAGTCTGGAAATGGCGTCCGATTATATTGCACTTCCGGTCGACTGGTTTCGCATTCATCTTGTGGCTTTAATTGTTTCCATCATTGTTGGCTTACCTGTATTTATCAGTATCTATGATTTATTCGGCAGGGCGTTCGGGCAGATGCAATTAAAGCGCCCGATATTTACAATTAAAACAAAAGTGTTTCTTATTGGTGCACTTATTCCATTATTAATCGATACGATGCTGGTGCAATACTACTGGACCCGTACCGGTTTTTTCAGTGCTGAAACATTCGTTATCTGGTTATTACTGGAAGGTTTGGCCGTTGCGGGTGCGTTATTGTTTGTGTATAGCTTTAACCAGTCTCTTGCGCCGTTAAAAAAATTAATTGATGTGCCATTGCGTGAACAAAGCGGTGAAGTCAATTCAGCGTCAACCGATGAGTTAGGGATTTTTTCTAATAAACTAAACCGGCTATTAGAGGAGCAACAATTACATCAGGAACGTTTAAGATTTAGTAATGAATTGCTTAAGTCATCCCATAGTTATGACAGTTTAGCCAAGTTGCTAGAGACAGTAGTGGTTAGAACAAGTAGTGTGATTTATGGTGATATTTGTTTTTTAAGTTTATTTGATTCCAGAAAAAATAAACTGGTTTGTGTGGCACACAGTGATGCCGGTTATAAAGCCGATGGTCATTTTGAAATAGGCCTTGATGAAACGTCGATTCATGTTGATGTTTATCGCTCTTCAGAGTACCGGGTGATTGATAATGTTCCTGTGAGCAATCAGAGTCATGAGCGTCTTAAAAAAGAATACAAAATTAAATCTTCTGCTGCCGTACCTTTAATGGCAGATGAAAGAACAATTGGTGTGTTGCAAATAGTCAGTACTCAGCAAATGCATAGCTATAGTCAGAGAGAAATAAAAATCTTGCAGGCATTTGCACAGGAAGCGGCAATTATTCAAACTTTCTTTGAAGGCCTAATGCATCGTCAAAAGGCTGAATCAGCTATCACCAAAATTATGGAAGCGGTTTCGACTGCAACCGGCGCTGATTTTTTTACTGCGATTACAGTACAGATGGCAGAAATTTTAAAAGCAGATTCCTGTGGTGTTGTTACTACAATTCCTGAAAATTCAGTGGAGGTAAAAACGCTGGCATTTTTTTACAAAGGTGAAATTGTTTCAAATGTAAAATACGCGCTAGAAGGGACGCCCTGTTCAACAATTATTGGGCAACAAACCCATACGTATTCAAGTGATCTAAAAAACATTTTTCCAGAAGATAATTATATTAGAGAGTCTGGAATGGAAAGTTATGTGGGAATTCCATTATTCGATTCGGAAAATAAATCATTAGGGTTATTGTTTGCTATGTTTGAAGCACCTATTGAAGATATAGAGTTTAATGAAACTGTTATGCGTATTTTTGCTGCGCGTACTGCAGCAGAAATTGAGCGCGAACAAAATCAGGAACATATTCGACATATGGCTTATTACGATGGACTGACAGGCTTGCCTAATCGGGAATTTTTATTAGATCGATTGCAACAGGCTATTGTGCGTGCGCAAAGGCATGGTGAGCGTTTAGCGGTAATGTTGCTGGATCTGGATCATTTTAAAAAAATTAATGATTCACTGGGGCATCCGGTGGGTGATGGCTTGCTTGTTCAAGTTGCTCAGCGCTTGCAAAAATGCATACGTAAAGAAGATACGGTTTCCAGACTGGGTGGAGATGAATTTATTATTTTATTGTCAGGGTTTGAAACGCGTGAGTCGGCAGTTAATCATGTTAATCGAATTGTAAAGTCTCTTCATGATTCATTAAAAGGGCACTATCAGATAAAAGAACATACTTTAATGATTAGCACCAGTTGCGGTATTTCTATTTACCCGAATGATGGTGAAACAGCTGAGATTTTAATTAAGCACGCAGATACGGCGCTATATAAAGCAAAAGAAAATGGCCGCGATAATTATCAGTTTTTCTCCAGTGAAATGAATATTGCCGCAATGGAGCGACTTGAGATGGAGTCGGCTATTCATCATGGGATTGAATTAAAGCAGTTTGAAGTTGCATATCAACCTAAGGTTTCTGTCGATGGAAATTGTATTATTGGTGCCGAAGTTTTACTGCGCTGGAATCATCCTGATCTGGGTTATATCTCACCAGAGCGATTTATTTCGGTGGCGGATGAAACTGGGCAGATAATTGAATTGGGCGATTTTATTTTTCAACAGGCCTGTCGACAAACCAGTGAGCTTTGGTGCAATTCTCAATGTTGCGATGAAATATATAGTTTATCGGTTAATGTTAGCCCGCGCCAATTTCATCAGAATGATTTCGTAGAAAAAATACAATGCTCATTACAAAAATATAATACGAAAGCCGGTTGTATTGAACTGGAAGTGACCGAAAATATTTTAATTGAAGATGCTGAAAAAGTGAGTGAAAAGTTAAATTTATTAAAGGAAATGGGAATAAAAATTTCTATCGATGATTTTGGGACAGGTTATGCTTCACTCCGATATTTGCAAAAATTACCGATCGATATGATTAAAATAGATCGTTCATTTATTAATCACATTAATGAGCGCTCGAATGACCTGGCCATAGTGAAAACAATTTTAACTATGGCTGAAAATTTAAATTTAAAAGTGATTGCAGAAGGTGTTGAAACTCAGGAGCAGCTAAATATTTTAGAGGGTTTGGGGTGTAAATATTATCAGGGATATTTATTTAGTGAGCCGGTGAGTTATGCTGCATTTGTTGAAATGGTAAAAAAACAACGAAGCCAAACCGCCTGATTTTGTAAAAATTAATGTCATATTTCTGGAATGAAATCCTACTTTAAAATTTTTAATAAAACATAAACCGCACCGGTCCCGCCATCACGTGGCACGGCGCTAACAAAAGCTAACACTTCTGGAATGCTCTGCAACCATTTATTAACCATGGCTTTTAAAACAGGTTGATTGTCACTGGAGTTATAACCTTTACCGTGCACAATACGCACCAGTTTAAAGGATTGCTGTTGGGCATGATCTAAAAAATTCAGTAGAAGTTTGCGCGCATCATCTCTGCGATAGCCGTGTAAATCCAGGTTATCTTCAACCGTTACCTTGCCATTGCGAATTTGTTTTAAGTATGACTTTTGTATGCCCGGGCGCATAAATTCTAAAAACTCTTCGCAGTCGTTAATAAATTCATCACTTAAGGTATCTGCAATGTTTTTTTCAGTTTCCGCGGGGCGTTTTTTTATGCCAGCCGGTTTGGTTTTTAAATTGGCTTTCAGGTTGGCTTTATCGGATGTAAGCGCGTTTACCCCCTGCATGGCCTGATTAAAAAGATTGTTGTCATCGTCTTTCATAACGGTTTTAACTCTGTGAAATACTGTCTGGTTTCTATATTATGGGTATCTTACCTATTGAGTGATTTTTTGTGCAAATTTTATTAAGTAATGATGATGGTTATCTGGCGCCGGGACTGGCTATTCTGGCAAAATCCCTGTCGGAGTTGGGTGAGTTAGCGGTGGTTGCACCGGATCGAAACCGCAGTGCGGCAAGTAACTCTCTTACCCTGTCGCGTCCGCTCAATGTGCAGCTGGCGGATAATGGCTTTTATAAAGTGGATGGTACACCTACAGATTGTGTGCATCTTGCTATTACCGGTATTTTGGCTGCCGAACCGGATATCGTGATTTCCGGCCCCAATGACGGTCCTAATATGGGGGATGATGTGCTCTACTCCGGCACCGTTGCGGCGGCCACCGAAGGGCGTTTTCTGGGCTTGCCGGCGATTGCGGTATCGATGGGCAGTTTTGATCCGCTGCATTTTGAAACTGCCTGTTGGGCAATTGAAAAGCTAATGGCTAAATTACAGCAGCAGCCGCTTACCGATGACACTATCTTAAATGTGAATGTACCGGATTTACCGATTGAGCAAATTAAGGGCTTTAAAAGTACCCGGCTGGGTAATCGGCACAAATCCTCCGGGGTGATTAAGCAAGTCAATCCGCGCGGTGAGTCGGTTTATTGGGTTGGCCCGCCGGGTGAAGAGCAGGATGCCGGAGAGGGCACGGACTTTTATGCCGTAAAACAGGGATTTATTTCAGTTACCCCTTTGCAGATTGATTTAACACGGTATGATAGCCTTCAAAATTTGAATCATTGGTTAAATGATTTATAACTCGTTGTGAATCCGTTATGAAAACTGGATTCACGATTTCAAATATATGTACGCAAACCAGGCTAATAAGTAGTGAATTTATCTGATCCCCGAGTGCAGGGTATAGGCATGACATCCCAGCGAACCCGTGATCGACTGATTGAGCGATTACGCAGTAAAGGCATTCAGAGCGAGCAGGTACTGGAAGTTATGCGCAGCATGCCGCGACATTTGTTTGTCGATGAAGCCATGAGCTCACGCTCTTATGAAGATTCATCGCTGCCCATTGGCCATGGCCAAACGATTTCTCAGCCGTTTATTGTGGCGCGTATGACCGAAGTATTATTGAGTCGAGGTATACCTGATGCAGTGTTAGAAGTAGGCACGGGCTCGGGATATCAGGCAGCAATACTGTCGCAACTGGTGCCCAAAGTGTATTCAGTTGAGCGCATTGTGGCGCTGCAGACTCAGGCCCGTGAGCGTTATCATATGCTCGGCATTCACAATATTGCGCTTAAGCATTCAGATGGATCCTGGGGCTGGCCACAGCATGCACCCTATAAAGCTATTATCGTCACCGCAGCACCAGAAGAAGTGCCGCAGGGCTTGCTCGATCAGCTGGATGTTGGCGGTTTAATGGTGATTCCCGTGGGCGGGCAACAGGGCATTCAAAAATTATTGCTGATTACTCGCGAAGCCGAGCAATTTGTTGAAGAAGAACTGGATGCGGTGAAATTTGTGCCGTTGTTATCCGGGGCGGTTCGATGATCTTTGGCGGGCTTTATAAACGTGCCATGTGCTGGGCAGAGCACCCCCATCGTGAGCGCTATCTGGTTGGCGTGAGTTTATTCGAGTCGTTTATTTTTCCGCTACCCACGGCGTTATTAATGATACCGATGGTGATTGCTACTCCGGATAAAGCGATTCGTCTGGCTACTATCACCACGCTTATGTCGGTGTTTGGAGCCGCCATTGGATACTTGTTAGGCTGGGGTGCAATGAGTGTTATCGAGCCCTGGATAACTCAAATGGGCTGGCTACCGCAGCTCGAAGTGGCGCGAGAAGAGTTTGTGAAATACGGGGTTTTAGCCGTTGGCATTGGGGCGTTTACACCGGCTCCGTTCAAAATATTTACAGTGACCGCGGGTATGCTGTCGATGCCGTTTATTCCATTTTTACTGGTGTCACTGGCGGGCAGGGCGGCACACTTTTATATGATAGCGTTGCTGATGGCCTGGGCAGGTCCGAAAATGGAACCGGTGGTACGTAAATATATCGAATGGTTAGGCTGGGCAATTATTGTGATAGCCATAATTGGTTTTTTAGTTCACAAATATCTGTAATTGCCATTGAGACGCTTAAATTATAAATTTACCTGTTTAGTTTTATTTATTGGTCTGCTGGCCGCCTGTGCCGAGGCGCCCAAAAAATGGGACTCACAGGGCTACACAGTAAAGCGCGGTGACACGCTTTATTCTATTGCCTGGCGTTATGAAAAAGACTTTCGTCAGGTGGCGCAAATTAATAATATCAAACCTCCCTATGCGATTTACCCCGGGCAGCGCTTGCGCATGCAGGCGGTGGATAAAGATGGCTCGGTTGTCGAAGAATCCCGTCCGCAGGTATTAACCGATATTTCAAGCGGGCAGGCTGTGGTCATAGAAGAAGCGGTTAGCATAGCGCCAGTTAAGCCGGTGAAAAAGCCAGACGTTACAACCGTGCAGAAAAATGAAACCTTATATGCCATCGCTCGACGTGAGGGTTACAGCCATCATCAGCTGGCTCGTTGGAATCACCTGCGCTCGCCCTATGTGTTAAAGCCCGGGCAAAAACTGCGTTTAACACCTCCAGCGACTTCTTTAGGTCAGTCTCACTCAGCAACCAGTAAAGTGGTTGTTGCTACACAGCCGGTGATAAAGCCCATTACCCGTCCATTGGTTCACGAGCCAGTAAAAGCCAAGCCATTGGTTGCGTCATCTACAGTTAAAGCTTTGCCGGTAAAAGTTGATCGCTGGCACTGGCCCGTAAAAGGCCGCGTCGTGCAAACCTATAAAGCCAATGATACCGCCAGAAAAGGCATTGGTATTGCGGGTAAGCTGGGGCAGCCTGTTAAAGCCGCTGCGGGTGGAACAGTCGTGTACAGCGGCAATGGATTAATTAATTATGGTAATTTAATTATCATTAAACACAGTCATTCGTTTTTAAGTGCCTATGCTTACAACCAGTCGTTACTGGTAAAAGAGGGTGACTCGGTAAAACGTGGGCAGGCTATTGCAAAAATGGGAAAATTAGAGGCTAAACCACAGCTGCATTTTGAGATTCGTCGTAATGGCAAGCCGGTGAACCCTTTATACTATCTTCCTAAATCCTAGTTATATTCCTATCAAAACCATTCGAACAGGTTATTTGTCAAACTAAAAAGCATTAAAAATGACCAAATGCGGAAATAAAGTCATTTTTTTCTTGTTTTCTTTTTTCATTTAGACTAAAAAGGAACAGTGAGTTGATGTATGACAAGGCTTGCAATAATTATCTAAATCAAATGAGGAAATGAAGAAGCGCAATCTAAACCTAAAATTATAATAACCTGGCTCACCTGGGGAGGGCTAAATATGACTGCAATCTGTGAAAAAAAACTACCAGAAGATTTGAATCAAGCAGGACTAAAGGTTGAAGACGACAATTCGGATATATGTCTGGATGATGTTGTTAAGGATGAAGAGCTTGAATCAGCGATTAGCATAAAGCCTGCAGTAAAGGCAAAAGCGAAAAAAACTACCACTACTACTCCGGCTAAAAAGAAATACGCCGCGACCAGTGTTAATAGAAAGGAAATGGATGCAACCCGTTTGTATCTGCGTGAAATTGAATTTTCAGCGCTATTAACCGCCAAAGAAGAAGTTTACTATTCTCGATTATCCCGCAAAGGTGTCGGCTCAGCACGCAAAAAAATGATTGAATGTAATTTAAGGCTGGTGGTTAAAATTGCCCGTCGTTACATGAATCGAGGCTTAGCGCTGCTAGATTTAATTGAAGAGGGTAATTTAGGCTTAATCAGGGCAGTAGAGAAATTTGACCCTGAAAAAGGTTTCCGTTTTTCAACTTACGCGACATGGTGGATTCGTCAAACCATCGAACGTGCATTAATGAATCAGACTCGTACCATACGCCTCCCCATACATGTTATTAAAGAGCTAAATGTTTATTTACGTGCATCACGTAAACTAGAGCAACAGTTTGAACATGAACCAACAGCAGATGAAATTGCCAAGTTAGTTGATAGACCTGTAGCTAATGTTGAGAAAATGTTAGGTCTGCGTGATCGGGTAACTTCGGTTGATGTGCCCGTTGGCAAAGAAAATGATCGTCCACTGCTGGAAATCATTCCAGATCAGGTAAATCCGGAGCCCTCTTCAATTTTACAGAATGAAGATGTGATGGCGAATCTTGAAATGTGGTTGAACCAGTTAGATGACAAGCAGCATCAGGTTGTGATTCGTCGCTTTGGTTTGCACGGTCATGAGCGTACTACATTAGAAGAAGTCGGTCGTGAGCTGGGCGTGACCCGTGAGCGGGTTCGTCAGATTCAAATGGACGCTTTACGTCATCTGCGTAAAATTCTGGAAAGCCATGGTTTTTCAGAAGAGTTATTATTGAATGACTGAGTGCTGAATGATTAAGTGAATAACTAATAATTATAATTGTATGATCCTTAGGGGAGACTTTTAGTCTCCCTTTTTTATGCTTGCTGTTTGGGGGGAGGGCTAAAAGCGAAAAGCTATTTACCGCAAATGAACGCGAATAACGCAAATTTTTTTCTTTGTGCGCCTGCGGCGCACTACACCTATATTGAAATAGTTTGTATATAAGCTGATAGATTAAATTGCAGGTTTAAATGAGCGCTTACAATAGCTGTATTTTGTTTTTTCAGAATCTAATGAAAAATTATTTTCATTTACAGCTCAGGCTTACCCGGGTTTTGCATCTATTCCCTCTGGAGTCAGCAGAAAATTGTATGTCTGCAGGGGTAAAATCACAGGGATGTAATTTTAAGTCACGATAAGCCTGGACGGCTTACCGGGACGACCCGGTAACGGAGCGAGTAACTCACCGTTTGGAATGCAATTTAGAAGTCTATTGAACAATTTTCTGGCACCCTCATTGTTTTTTAATGAGGGCTGGTGAGTAAAGGGCGGCATTTTTTTGCTTACTTTTCCATATATGATTATCATGGGCTGCAGACAAAAAAGTGAGTCGCCAACAAGGCGAAACCACAGAATTCAAGTTCCCGTAAAGCGTAGCTTCTGTAGGACTAGATTTAAACCTGTTATTAAATATGTCAGATCTGGTATAAGCCACTACACCTATATTAAGTTTTTATTCGCGTTCATTTGCGGTAAATATTTTGATCGTGAACTATAAAATAATTCCCGCAATCACCGAGCGGTCTTCAGACACCAGTACGTTATAAGTACGACACGCCGCTCCGGAATCCATAAACTCAACGCCAATCCCCATTTCTATTGCGGGGGCATAACTTGATGGGTGTGGAAACACTAATGACTTACCCGTACCAATTAAAATCACTTCCGGGTTATGGCTGAGCAATAACTGCCAGTTATCTGCGCTCAATTCTTCGATATGCTGAATCCCCCAGTCATCTATCAAAATATTATTACCCACAATCAGGCTGTTGCTGTAGCTTAAGTTATTGATATCAATGCTGGTGTCGTTGAAGGCTCGAATTACGTTGGTGCCAATGGCATAATCTTCACTGAATTTCATTTTAGGTTTAGCTCATCTAACTGGGGTGAGTGAATTATACATCTATAAATCCTGCTGGTTGTGGAATCTAAAAGCATTTCCCTATATCATCCACTGCAAATTAGAACATTACACGTCAGCACGATCTGACCGCGGAGAATAAATACATGCAAGCCGTCAAAATTGGTTTAATGGGCCTGGGTACTGTGGGTGGTGGCACCGCTACCGTTTTACTGAGAAATTGTGAAGAAATTGCGCGCCGTGTTGGGCGCAAGTTAGAAGTGGTGCATGTAGCGGCGCGGGATATTGCTGATCAAACCATTTTAGATGGCGCTAAAGTTAAGCTATCTGATGATGCCAGCAGCGTGGTGAATGACCCGGATGTGGATATTGTGGTCGAGTTGATCGGTGGATATTCACCCGCAAAAGAGCTGGTGTTGCAGGCGATCGAAAATGGCAAACATGTCGTTACCGCCAATAAAGCCTTAATCGCAATGCACGGTGCAGAGATATTTAAAGCGGCCGAAGCGAAGGGCGTTATCGTTGCTTATGAAGCAGCAGTGGCTGGTGGCATTCCAATTATCAAAGCGATTCGCGAAGGTTTATCGGCGAATAAAATTCAATGGATTGCGGGCATTATTAATGGCACCGGCAATTTTATACTCACCGAAATGCGTGATAAAGGCCGTGACTTTGGCGATGTATTAAAAGAAGCGCAGGCACTGGGTTATGCAGAAGCGGATCCGACCTTTGATGTTGAAGGTATCGACGCGGCGCATAAATTAACTATTCTGGCATCACTATCATTTGGTATTCCATTGCAATTCGATAAAACCTTCACTGAAGGTATTAGTAAAATCACCCGCGAAGATGTGAATTTTGCTGAAGAGCTGGGTTACCGCATTAAGCATTTAGGCATTGCGCGTAAAACTGAAAAAGGTATTGAGATGCGCGTGCATCCGACACTGATTCCAGAGAAACGTTTAATTGCAAATGTAGATGGTGTTATGAATGCAGTACTAGTTAAAGCTGATGCGGTTGGTCCAACACTGTATTATGGAGCTGGTGCCGGAGCTGAGCCAACGGCATCTGCCGTGGTTGCTGATTTGGTGGATGTGGCACGCGCCATGGACACCGGGGTTGAAAATCGCGTAGCTAACTTAGGTTTTCAGACCGCAGCATTACAGGACACGCCAGTGGTTTCTGCGGATGAATTTGAAACTTCATATTATGTGCGTATGCTGGCAGACGATCGCCCGGGTGTGCTGGCAGACGTGACGCGTATTTTTGCAGATAACGAAATTTCAATTGAAGCGGTAATTCAAAAAGAACCCGCAGAAGGCCAAACCCGCGCCTGCTTAATTATGATGACCTCACGCATTATGGAAAAAAATATGTCGCAGGCGTTGTCACAAATTGAAGCGCTGGATTCTATTGAAGGTGATGTGGTTAAGATTCGGTTGGAGCATCTTGGGTAAAAAATATTCAAGAAAAAGAAAACGCAAATGGACGCAAATAAACGCAAATGACAGCTCTTGCGCATCCATGCGCCCGCTGAATTAGTGCATCCATGCACATCAACAAATGTATGGTTTGTGCGCCTACGGCGCACAAACACCCGTTTAAGTTTTTGACTTTATTTGCGTCCATTTGCGTTTTCTTTTTCTTTTAAATAACTTTCAAACAACCCACCCCAGTTAACAGGCATTTCAACCCCATGCGATTGCTGTAAAATTTTCACATAATCTTCCCGCGCAATCATCCCCGCACCCAGTCGTTCCAGATGTTCGGTATACACCTGCGAATCAATTAATTTAAATCCGTGCAACTGTAAAAACTGACACAGATGCACCAACGCAATTTTAGATGCATTGCTCTCCCGGCTAAACATCGACTCGCCACAAAAAACCTGCCCGCTGTGAACGCCATATAAACCGCCCACTAATTCATCACCGTTCCAGCATTCTACGCAATGTGCGTGTCCCGCTTTATGCATGTTGATATAAGCCTGTTGCATTTCTTCAGTAATCCAGGTGCCGGGCTGGCCTTTGCGGGGCTGGTTGGCGCAGATGGAAATCACCTGTTCAAATGCTGTATCCATACGAATTTCAAACGGATTATTTCTTACATTTTTTGCCAGACTGCGGGAAATTTTTAATTGTTCGGGACGCAGTACAAAGCGCGGGTCGGGTGCCCACCATAAAATCGGTTCGCCGGGATTGTACCAGGGGAAAATGCCGGATTGATATGCATGCAGCAGTCGTTCAACTGACAGATCGCCACCTGCAGCCAGTAAACCGTCCGGCTCAGTGAGTGACATTTCCAGAGGTGGAAATTCAGCGTCGGGTTCGGGTTCCAGCCAGTGCAATGAGATCATTAGCGAAGTGTAAAAGAACTGCTACACTCAAACAATAACAATGATAACTTTTGGGTAAATTAAGTTGGGTAAATTTAATGCATGAAAAATCTTTAGCTGAACTTTATGTGCTGATGGTTGAGCCATCTAAATCACAGGCAAAATTCATACATCGTGAATTAAAAAGTGCAGGCATTGCACATTTTGATGTGTCCATTGATGGAAAATCGGCGATCGATGTTATGTCGCAATTTAAGCCGGACTTAGTGATTAGCGCAATGCATTTACCCGATATGACTGCGACTGACTTAGTGCACTTAATGCGTGCGGATGAAAATCTAAAAGATGTCGCGTTTATGTTAATTTCCAGTGAAACCGGCTTTGACTATATTGATCCGATTAAACAGGCGGGGGTGACAGGAATTTTACCTAAGCCATTTAAGTCTGAGCAATTAAAACGTGGTTTATATAACACCTTAGATATTTTAAATCCCGATGCACTCGATTTAGGTGAATTTAATGCTGAAGATTTAAAAGTATTAATTGTTGATGATAGCACAATGGCCAGAAATCATATTAAGCGAGTTTTAAAAGGTTTGGGTATCGAAAATATTACCGAAGCCGATGATGGTGCTAATGCCGTGCCGTTACTGAATGATCATTTCTTTGATTTTGTGGTTACCGATTACAATATGCCGAAGATGGATGGCAAAGCATTATTAGAGCATATTCGCAGTAGCAGTAATCAACGTTCAATTCCTGTATTAATGGTGACCTCTGAAGGTAATATGGGGAATTTGGCGGCGGTTGAGCAGGCCGGGGTTTCAGGGATTTGTGATAAGCCATTTGAAAGCGATACGGTAAGGGCATTAATTCAGACGATGATGGCAGATGTATAAACAGTTGAAGTGTCTGTGTAAGCGCAATGCTTTACTTCAGCAAGCACTAAAACATTAGGGTACAATTCTCTTTTCTGTTCTAGTTTATTTATTGCATAAGCAATTATCACTTAATGTTAAGAAAATTCTCAAATGCGTAAACACATTAAACACTCCGGTCGTTGGCTGATTTCTCATAAAGACTGGAAAGCCAATTTTATTTTTATGCTCGGCGGTGCAGTGGTGGGTTTAGTTGCTGTGTTTATGGCGGTGTCCAGTGAGTGGGCCAATCATACATTTTTTCATGTCGTTGAAAAAAATAGTTATCTACCTTTTGTTATTTCACCCCTGGGTTTAATTCTGATTGTTTATCTTACGCGTAAATATTTTCCCGGCTCAGAGGGCAGTGGTATTCCGCAGGTTGTTGCAACACTTGAGCTGAGCCATAAAGATGAGCGCAGTGTGTTACTCACGATGCGCATCGCTTTTGGTAAAGTTATGTTATGCATTTTGGGTTTACTCAGTGGTGCATCCATTGGGCGCGAAGGTCCAACTGTGCATGTGGGTGCCGCCATTATGTTTTCCATGCGACGCTTTGTGCGTTTTCGTGATTTCGATATGGAACGTGCCTTAATTATTACCGGTGGTGCCGCCGGTGTTGCAGCTGCATTTAATACACCGTTAGCGGGAATTGTTTTTGCGATAGAAGAATTAAGTCGATCATTTGAAGTGCGTACTCGTGGTCTGGTGTTGGCGGGTGTAATGGTGGCGGCAATTTTAGCGATTGCGATTTTAGATAACTACACCTACTTCGGCACAACCAGTGCCACTATTGATTTACGTCAGGCAGTGGTGCCGGTTTTAGTTTGTGGTGTTATCTGCGGCGTTTTGGGCGGCGTATTTAGTTTAATGTTAATTAATGGCAGCCGTTTTATTTCGCCGTTTAGAAATAATAATCCATATGTAGTTGCGGGCTTATGTGGTTTGGGTATTGCCGTTATTGGTTTTTATTCGGGTAACTTAACTTATGGCAGTGGTTATGCTGAAGCCAAAGCGATTATGGATAACACCGGCGAAATAGATGCAAGCTACGGTTATTTAAAATTATTAGCGACAGTAACATCTTATTTAAGCGGCATACCCGGTGGTATATTTGCGCCATCACTTGCAACCGGAGCTGGGATTGGGGTGCATATTGCACAATGGTTAGTTGATTATCCGTACGGTGCAATTATTTTATTTGCTATGGTGGGGTATTTTTCTGGTGTGGTGCAGGCGCCGATTACCGCATTTGTGATTGTGATGGAAATGACCGATCAACATGCGTTAATTTTACCATTAATGGTCACCGCGTATTTAGCAGCAGGCGTTTCTAAATCAATTTGTAAAACACCTATTTATAGTACGTTGGCGGATAATTTTTTACCGGATCATAAAAAGATTTTTGGTGCTTCTGCGGTTAAAGAAAAAGAGCAGGAAAAAGAAAACGCAAATGGACGCAAATGACAGCTCTTTCGCATCCATGCGCCCGCTGAATTAATGCATCCATGCACGTCAACGCAAATGCTTTATTTTATGTAAATTATCAATGCAGTCCCGTTAACTTAAAAGCTCAGTCATACCTGCGAAGGCAGGTATCCAGTGTCTGTAGGTCTTGCAAAGCCACTAGATTATAAAGTGCATCCCAGTACTTTACCCTGAGGGCCATGCAAAGCATGTTCAAATTTGATCCAGTCAAATTTATCCTGTCTTCGCAGGAATGACAAACTAATAAGGTCTACATTACTAATTACAATCAATTACCTAAACAAAATAACAGGTCTTACATAAGTAAGAATGCATTTGCATTTTATTTTTCTTTAAAAGGTGAAGCCGCAATAAGTTGTTTGCCATATTCTTCTAACGCCGCCGACTCATGCTGCAAGTGCTGCACCAGTACACGATTAAATTCAGTGTGGTTTACCTGATGTGCCGACCAGGTTTTAACCGGCAAAAATCCCCGTGATATTTTATGCTCACCCTGCGCACCCGGCTCAAATGTTTTCAAACCGTTATTAATGCAGTATTCAATGCCGGTGTAGTAACACACTTCAAAATGTAAGCTGTCGTATTCTTCAAAGCAGCCCCAGTGCCTGCCATATAAAGTGTCTTTGCCTTGAATGCAAATAGCACCTGCCACCACTTCATTGTTGTGATAAGCAAATATAACTAACAATGTTTCAGCAATGGATTTAAAAAAATCTAGACTCAAAGTGGGCGAGCCCGATTTTTTCATAAAAGTGATTTGGTAAAAATAATAAATTTTTTCCCATTGCACATCATTGAGTTCAGTGCCATTAAACGTTTTAATCTCAATGTTTTGATCACGAACTTTACGCCGTTCCTGTTTTATGTTTTTACGTTTTTTAGGTTTTAGTTCGCTTAAAAAATCATCGAAGGTTTTATAGTTATTGTTTTTCCAGTGAAACTGATAATCAAAACGTTGCAGGTCAGTATGTTGTTTTAAAGTTTCAAAATCATCCTGTAGATTAAATAACCAGTGGGTGCCGGAATAATTATTTTTATGCGAAAAATCCAGCGCAAACTTTATCAGCGTATTTTTAATTTCAGGGTTATTATTGAGCGCTAAAATTCTCGGGCCTTGACAGGGAGAGTAGGGAATAGCTACAACTAATTTTGGATAGTAGTTAATACCCGCACGTTGATAAGCATCGGCCCAGGCCCAGTCGAAAACAAATTCGCCGTAGGAGTTATGTTTTTCATAGGCAGGCATTGCACCGATTAAATTTTTATTGTCGTCGTGAATTAAAAAATATTTGGGATACCAGCCGAATTTTTCTAAACACTGGCCGGTTTCAAATGCCAGTAAAAATTTATACTGGATAAAAGGGTTGGTATCATCAACTAAGGTATTCCATTGTTCGGCTGGAATATCGCGGAGTGATTCGCATATGCTGAGTTGCATGATGTGAGTGTGTTCGCGAGCTAAAGCTCGCTCCTACAAAATTCAAAGGCACGTTGTAGGAGTTAGCTTTAGCTGACGAGCGAGACTAACTTTCCAGTTCGTCTAAAAACTTTTCCGCATCCAGCGCTGCCATACAACCCGCACCCGCAGACGTTACCGCTTGCTTGTAAACCTGATCGGCTACATCGCCCGCGGCAAAAATCCCCGCAATTGAAGTTGCGGTTGCATTGCCTTTGGCTCCTGCCTGCACAGAAACGTAACCGTTATCCATATCCAGCTGGTCGCCAAAAATATCGGTGTTAGGTTTGTGGCCAATCGCAATAAACACGCCGGCTAAATCAATGTCCTGCGTGCTGTCATCTTTGGTGCTTTTAATTCGAATGCCGGTTACACCGCTGTCATCACCAAGCACTTCATCGAGGGTGTTATCCCAGGCAATAGTGACATTGCCGTTTTCCGCGCGTTCGATTAAACGATCCGCCAGAATTTTTTCAGAGCGGAACTGGTCGCGACGATGCACAATGGTTACATGGTCTGCAATGTTGGCTAAATATAAAGCCTCTTCAACCGCGGTGTTACCACCACCGATAACCGCCACGTTCTGGCCACGATAGAAAAAACCATCGCAGGTTGCACAGGCTGAAACGCCTTTGCCTTTAAACGCTTCTTCCGATTCCATACCTAAATACATAGCGCTGGCACCGGTTGCAATGATTAATGCATCGCAGGTATATTCATGTGAGTCGCCGCTTAATTTAAACGGGCGTGATGAAAAATCAGTGGTGTGAATATGATCAAAAATAATTTCAGTGCCAAAACGCTCTGCGTGCGCTTTCATGCGCTCCATTAATTCCGGACCCTGTACGCCTTCATTATCTCCGGGCCAGTTATCTACATCAGTTGTGGTGGTTAATTGTCCACCCATTTCCATGCCGGTTACAATAACCGGGTTTAAATTTGCACGTGCGGCATAAACGGCTGCTGAATAGCCCGCCGGGCCTGAGCCCAAAATTAGTAGTTTACAATGCTTGTTGTCGCTCATGTATGTTCTCCAGAAAAGAGTGGGGCTGTATTAGTCCACTCGGTAAATTTGACGGTATTCTAGCAAATGTTTCTTAAGGCGTCCTTAGACTATGGAGTCTTATTTGAGACATTTTGTGGTAACTTCTATGCCTGTAATTTGTGGGGTTATTCGAGTCTGAATATTAAATCTCCCCGTTACTCTAGAATCTATTATATTGAGCCTGATTTGATATTATATAAACTCCCTCTTTTACTAAGAGGGGAACTTACGTGTTTGAGGCATTCGCTTCAGCCTGTGAAAATGCGCTGCTAGGGGATGTATTCCTGACATAATCGAAAGCTGCCAATCAGCCACTACAGAGTTTTGCGTTATGCTGTTATACTTCGGTGAAGTTAAAAAATACGTTTTTAATCAATGAATTGTATTAAATATTCAAATTAAATTTTTGAATTAAATTATATAGGGCTGAACACATTGGCACAGGCGCGCCGTAAAAAAGATGACAAAGAGTTAAGCAGTCTATCCGGGCTCACCATCCACATTAGTCGTGGCCTGCGCGAAGCCGCCCTGTTTATTCTACTGGCTATCGCATTATTCATTCTTACTGCTTTGGTTACGCATAATATGCATGATCCTGGCTGGTCGTATTCCGGCCCGTCCGACGGCATTCAAAATATGGCGGGGGTTGTTGGGGCGTGGTTTTCAGATGTGCTGTACTCTCTGTTTGGTTATCTAAGTTACCTGTTTCCGGTAATGATTGCCTACAGCGGCTGGCTGGTGTTACGCGAGCGCACTGAAGAAGGTGAGGTCGACTTCAAGGTGTTAGGCATTCGCTGGCTAGGTTTTTTTATGACGCTGGCAACGGGCTGTGCATTAACCAGTTTACATTTTGTGATTCCGCTGGATACCTTACCTCTCGATGGCGGCGGTATTTTAGGTCGCTGGCTGGGTGATAGCATGGCCGCTGCATTAGGCGTGCTCGGTTCAACACTTATTTTACTGGCAGTTTTTCTGGCGGGTATTACCGTCTTTAGCGGTTTGTCGTGGTTGCGCTTAATGGATGTGTTGGGTGAGGGCTTGCTCAAAAGCTTTGAGTGGGCTCAGTCAAAAGTGAGCGCATATCAGGAATTACGTGAAGAGAAGAAAGAGGGTGAAATTGCCCGCGAAACGCGTGTAAATGCGGTTAAAGCCGAGACCAAAAAGAAAGAGTCACGCAAGCAGCCGGTGCGCATTGAGCCGGTCATTAATAAAGTGGAAGTGAGTGAACGCGCGTCCAGAGAAAGTCAGATTTCATTGTTTGATGATACAACAGGTGTGGATACAGAGCTGCCACCGTTGCGCCTGTTAGATGAAGCCATTCGTTCGGGCAAAGGTTTATCTAATGACGCATTAGAAGCTTTATCCCGTCTGGTCGAAATTAAACTTAAAGATTTTAATATCGTAGTTGAAGTAAAGGCGGTGCACCCGGGGCCGGTGATTACACGCTTTGAGATGCAACCCGCCGCAGGTATAAAAGCCAGTAAAATTACCGCACTCTCAAAAGATCTGGCGCGATCTTTATCGGTACAATCGGTGCGGGTGGTAGAAGTTATTCCGGGTAAAACTTATGTGGGTTTAGAAATTCCCAATGAACATAAAGAAATTGTTTCGCTTAGCGAAATTTTAATGTCGAAGGCTTACGATAAAGCGAATTCACCATTAACTGTTGCACTGGGTAAAGATATATCGGGGCACCCAATGGTGGCGGATGTTGGCAAGATGCCGCATTTGTTAGTGGCGGGTACAACCGGCTCGGGTAAATCGGTTGGCATCAATACTATGCTTATCAGTTTGCTTTATAAGAGCACACCGGAAGAAGTGCGCCTGATTTTAATCGATCCGAAAATGTTAGAGCTCAATGTTTATGATGACATTCCGCATTTATTAACGCCGGTTGTAACCGACATGAGCGAAGCGGCCAATGCATTACGCTGGGCAGTGGGTGAAATGGAAAATCGCTATAAATTAATGGCCGCATTAGGTGTGCGAAATATTGCCGGCTATAATAAAAAAGTCACCGAAGCCATAGACGCCGGTGAGCCGATTAAAGATCCGTTATTTGTAAAAGATGAATTACTCGGCGGCGATATGGAAGCCCAGGATTTAAAAACTCTGCCGTTTATTGTGGTAGTGGTGGATGAGTTTGCCGATTTAATTATGGTTGTCGGTAAAAAAATAGAAGAGTTAATTGCACGCCTTGCACAAAAAGCGCGCGCCTCCGGCATTCATTTGATTCTGGCAACGCAGCGCCCGTCAGTGGATGTAATTACCGGTTTAATCAAATCCAATATTCCTAGCCGCATTGCATTTCAGGTTTCATCAAAAGTTGATTCGCGAACTATTTTAGATCAAATGGGTGCAGAGCAATTACTCGGTCACGGCGATATGTTATTTATGAATGCGGGCAGCAGCATACCCGAACGAGTGCACGGTGCATTTGTCGATGACCACGAAGTGCACGCGGTGTGCGAGCACATTCGAGCACAGGCGAAACCTAATTATATTGATAATTTAATTACCGATAACAGTGATGTTATAAAGCTACCCGGTGAAGGCCCTGCAATGGGTGAGAGCGAAGCCGAAAGTGATGTGCTGTATGACGAAGCGGTAAAAATTGTTACCGAGTCGGGCAAGGCATCTATCTCATATGTGCAGCGTCGATTAAAAGTTGGATACAATCGTGCTGCGAGCATGGTTGAAGATATGGAAGCGGCAGGGGTAGTGAGCTCGATGCAGTCTAACGGGCAGCGAGAAGTATTGGCACCACCGCCGCCGGAATTTTAATTGAAATTGTTAGTAGGCGTCAGCTAAAGCTAACCCCTCTAATTGTGTTTTACTGCATATTATAAATAACAGGTCAGAAAAAAATAATGTTAAAAAAGTGTTTTATAAATTTAGTTGTGATGGGGCTTATGCTTAGCAGCTTTAATATTTTGGCAAAAGATATTCCTGCGCAAATTGAATTAGAAAAATTTCTCGACAATACGTCCAGTCTGTCCGCACGCTTTCAACAAAAACTCGTTGATAAATATGGCTATTTATTACAACAGTCTGCAGGTAGTTTAAGTATGCAACGCCCGGGGAAATTTCGCTGGGATTATATTTTGCCGTATCCACAAAATATTATTTCTAATGGTAAAAAAATATGGATGTACGATTCAGAACTTGAGCAGGCCAATGTACGCCCCTATGATCAGATTTTAGCTTCATCGCCGGTAAACCTGCTAAATAAGAATCAGAAACTGGATGTCGAGTTTATTGTAAGTGCTATGCCTAAAAAACACGATCAAAGCTGGATTAAACTCACACCGAAAAATACGGAAAGTGACTTCAAAGAAATGCAGGTTGGATTGCAAAATGGAAAAATTAAAATCATGCGGTTCATTGATAATTTTGAGCAGCAAACTGAAATTGAATTTGAACAGCTGGTAGAGAATCCATCGTTTAAACAATCATATTTTGAGTTTATAGCACCGAAGGGTACGGATGTGATAGGGGACTTTTGATCAGGTGTCTTTAATGCTGCTAAAATTTTAATGAATGTTAGTGCTGAAAAAAGTAATATTTACACAATATTTAAATCATGCCAGAAAATAACTACCAACCCTTAGCCGACAGAATCAGACCCGACAAACTGGATGATTATTTAGGCCAAAGCCACATTCTCGGAAAAGACAAGCCTCTGCGCGTGGCCATCGAAACCGGCAAGCTGCATTCGATGATTTTCTGGGGGCCACCGGGCACAGGTAAAACCACACTTGCAAGATTAATTTCAAACTATTCCGAAGCACAATTTTTATCTGTGTCAGCGGTATTATCCGGGGTGAAAGATATTCGTGCAGCAATCGATAAAGCCCATCAGTTTTATGATGTTTACCAAAAGCCCAGCATATTATTTGTTGATGAAGTGCACCGTTTTAATAAATCTCAGCAGGATGCATTTTTACCGTTTGTTGAAGATGGCACCGTTAGCTTTATTGGTGCTACCACTGAAAACCCATCTTTTGAATTAAATAATGCATTGTTGTCTCGATGCAAAACCTATGTTTTAAAATCGATTCAGCCAGATGAAATGACGGGCTTATTAAAACGTGCACTCACGGATAAAGCCTTAGGTCTGGGCGAGTATGATGTTGATATTAGTGATGACATGTTACAACTCATTGCCAGTCATGCAGATGGCGATGCACGTCGCGCATTAAATTTTTTAGAAATCTGCGTAGATTTAGCTGATGATGAAAATGGTCGTTTAACAGTCAATGAAAATACGGTACAGGAAGTTACATCGCAAACATTGCGACGCTTTGATAAGGGCGGGGACTTATTTTACGAGCAAATTTCTGCTATGCATAAATCCGTGCGCGGTAGCAATCCGGATGCGGCTCTGTACTGGATGTGCAGAATGTTAGATGGTGGCTGCGATCCCATTTATTTAGCACGTAGAGTGGTGCGCATGGCGTCCGAAGATATTGGAAATGCAGATCCACGTGGTCTGGAAATTTCATTAAATGCCTGGCATACATATGAGCGCCTGGGCAGCCCGGAAGGTGAGTTGGCTTTAGCGCAGGCGGTAAGTTATCTGGCCAGCGCACCAAAATCAAATGCGGTTTATTTGGCTTATAAAGCGGCTATGCAACTGGCGAGGGAAAGTGGCTCAATGGATGTGCCGGAACATTTGCGTAATGCACCCACTCAATTAATGAAAGAACTGGGGTATGGAAAAGAATATCGCTATGCCCATGATGAGACGGATGGTTTTGCAGCGGGTGAAACTTATTTTCCAGATGCACTGGGAGAGCAGGAGATTTATCATCCGGTGGCGCGTGGCTTAGAGATTAAAATTAAGGAAAAGCTGGATTATTTACGCGCACAAAATAAAAAATAGTTATAAATTTTTCAACATAATATTAAGCGCTTCTTTTAATTTTTCCAGTGACATAGTACCCATTAAAAATGCCATATAGCCGGTTATATTGCTGGCGCTTAAGGTTAGGTCTATTCTTATAAATAATGCGGTTTCATTTTTGTTTTCAGATACATTTAATAAATCCAGTGGTTTTGATAATTCAAATACAGGTAGATCAATTTTAAATTCGGTTCCCAGTGCTTCAGAAAAAGCACCGATACATGCATTTAAAACAATGTTACCAATTTCAGAAAATGCTTCCTGCTGAAGCTCTTCAATTGTTTCATCAGGTAGATCCTCGCCGAGTAATTTGCGCACTATATTTAAACTGTTTTTTTCAGGAAAAAGTAACATTGACTGAGCTGAGAAGGGGCCGCTTAACATTTGCGAAACACTGCAAATCGTGTTGTCAGAGCCCAGTTCATTTGCAAGTTGAGCAACTGATAAAAATTCTATTTTCGGAACAGATAATACTATTTCCTGCTTAACCATCGTGCTTAAAGAGGCAGCAGCTTTACCAACTCCTAAATTAAACATTTCGGTGAGCATGTCTAATTCAAGTTCGCTTAGTTCGATATCTTTACGCATTAAAATACTCCAGCATTTCTGTTATGCATTTTTCACTAATGGGTTTGTTAATGCAAATGGCACCAATTTCTCTGGCTTTGGTATGTGTGGCATCCTGAATGTTGGCGGTTAATAATGCGAATCTGGATTCAACTTTTCTGTCGCGCATTGTTGAAATAAATTCAATGCCATCCATAACTGGCATATTGTAATCGACGGAATAAAAGTCGATGTTATTTCCTTCGGATAAATTCATAGCTTCATGTCCGTCACCGGCTTCGTAAATTGTCATATCAGGGTACTTATCAATGACAATAGCTTTAATCATCATTCGAGAAACTTTACTATCATCTACAATCATGAGCGATTTATTACTGGACACTTTCATTACCTCTTTGTTGATAGGTTAGCAGGGCGTTTTTAGCTTCATCATAGTTTTTAATTAGAATTAATATGTTTGTTTTAATGTCTGTTTTTGAATCATTGTTACGACACATGTTTTCAACCACTAATGCAATTTCAGAGACTTTTTCAGCCCCCACATTTAAGCTGCTGGATTTTATGCTGTGCGCAAATCGCTCGACGCTTTCTATATCGTTACTTTCAAGCCGTTCAAGTATGCTGTTCACCATTTCATCAGACTGTTCAATATAAGCTGGAATGAGTTCATAAAAAACATCACCGATAGTGGCTTTCATATTGGCAAGCATTTCAAAATTTAAAACGTTATCAGTGTTTTTTTCAGTGGGGTTGCTTGTTGATACAGGTGTGTTCTGTGGTTTAGTTTGTTCTAGCCATTTGCATAAAATTTCAACAAGCTGCTGGCGATTAAAGGGTTTCACCAGATAGTCGCTCATACCCGCCTGTTCGCATTTTTCCCTGTCTGTTGATAGCGCATTTGCGGTTACGGCAATAACAGGAATGGTTTTATCTTTCTCGCGAATTTTTCGGGTGGCTTCATAGCCATCCATTATCGGCATCTGGCAATCCATTAAAATTAAATCGTATTTAATTTTAGAATATGCATCTATAGCTTCCTGGCCATTGTTTGCAATATCTATATCTAAATTCAGACCTGACATTAATCCAAGTGCAACTTTCTGATTAATTAAAATATCCTCAACCAGTAAAACTTTTCCTTTAAGTTGAATTGAAGTTTTGTTGTTATCCAGCTCATCTTCCATAACTCTATGACGAGTTAAAAAGCTGTCGCTGGATGACGAGTTACCCGCATCTTTATTTCTGAGCCCTAAAACCCGGCTGAGTGTTTTATGTAGTAAGTCCCTCAATATGGGTTTGGTTAAATAGGCAGAGAATCCAATATCCCTGAATCTGGATGCATCTCCCATACCGGTTGCGGAGGTGAGTATCACTAATGGTGTATTATTTATATCACTGCAGGCCATAATATCTCGACCTAAATTGGCCCCGTCGAGAATGGGCATAATGTTATCAATAATAACGATTTGATAGGGTTTTTGTTTTTGTTGTGCAGACTGCATTAAGTTCACAACTTTCTGTGAGTCGAGTGTTTCATCAACCTGCATCTTGTGGTTGCTTAATTGTTCTCTTAATATTTTCAAGTTAACCGGGTTGTCATCGACAATGAGCGCGCGAATTCCATTCAGGTCTATTGCTTCGAGTTTGTCTGGTGACCGGGTTTTTTCTAATTCTATTTCCAGCCAGAAAGTCGATCCTTGTCCCGCTACACTATCAACATCAATTGTGCCGTTCATTAAATCTACCAGACGTTTACTAATGCTTAAACCTAATCCGGTGCCACCATATTTTCGACTGGTTGAATTATCAGCCTGAGTAAATGACTGGAATAGTTTATCTTTAACATGGCTTTCAATCCCAATTCCCGTGTCTTTAACTTCAATACGTATATTATGTTTTTCAGTGCTTGTATCTAAACATTTAACCTCAACAATGACTTCTCCCTGATTAGTGAATTTAATAGCATTGCCTACAAGATTCAGCATTATCTGTCTGGTTCTTCCGGCATCACCAATTACATAATCAGGGCATTCGCTATGAAAATAAAAAATTAATTCGATGCCTTTTTCTTCGGCCTTTATTAGCAATAAGCGGGTTACATCATAAATGGTACGCTCAAGATTAAAAGGAATTAATTCAAGCTCTATTTTCCCGGCTTCAACTTTCGAGTATTCAAGAATGTCATTAATAATTTCCAGTAGTGCATTTCCAGAATCAGAAATGGTTTTTACTATATCTTTTTGTTGATCGTTTAATGGTGTGTCACCCAGTAATTCAACCATTCCCAACACACCGTTCATGGGGGTTCTTATTTCATGACTCATTGAAGCAAGAAAATTACTTTTGGTTTCAGCAGCTAGCTGAGCTTCATCTTTGGCTCGGATTAATTCATTTTCGTTTTTTAAGCGCTCGGTGTCATCTCTTATGATTCCGGAGTATTTTGTTTTTCCGCCAATCGTCATTTCGCTGACTGACAGGTCCATTGGAAAGGTGCTGTTGTCTTTTCGTTTGCCAGTGACCTTTCGGCCAAATCCAATGACTTTTTTTATTTTTGTTTTTTTATATTTTGACAGGTAGCCATCATGTTCTTCATGATACGGGGTAGGCATCAGCATCTTTATGTTTTTGCCTAAGAGCTCTAATTTTGAATATCCAAATAAATCGCAAGCAGCATTATTTACGTTTTCAATAATACCTGTTTCATTAATTGAAATTAACCCGTCGATCAGGGAATTCATCATTGTGCGGTTGCGAACTTCACTGGCTTCTAATGATATCTGTGCTTTTTTTCTAATAGATGCCTGGGTGTCTGCATCTTTAAATGCGTGGAAGATGCTGATGCATAAGCCGCAGAGAATACACAGGTAACTAAGTTTTTTATATAAATGAGCAATATCAAACTGGGTATCAAATAAACTGCTTGAATAAGGCATAACCACTACTTGAGCAATGATGTTGATAATGATTGCGAGGATGAGCCAGTGGCTGAAAATATCAGTACGCCAGTGATTCTGTTTTAGAAAAGCGAGTAATGCTAAAATGAAAATTACGCCAGGAATTAGCTCTTCTGGTCGATACAAAAACGCAGCTTTAAAATATCCGCTGGGTAGGGGGACAAAGGCAAAAAACATGAAACTGCAGAGTGTTGTAAATATAATGAAGCTATAGACAATTTTTGGAGAGACTGTATGTGATTTTTTGTCTTCATCTTCCCATTTTAAAATGAAATAAAGGCTGAGAAAAATTGCCGATAAAAACAATCGTGATGCAAGCCAGCTCCAGGGAATGAGAGATGTTAACTCGGATGGAAAAAATCCCATAAACCAGCTGGATGTGACGATTGCATGGTAACCATCTAGCAGGAAAACACCGATAAACCCACTACCTAAAATCAGATACTCAGTGCCGCCCCGGCTATAAAATCGTACCAGTGATAATGCACCAATGAATAATGCCAGTACAGTGGCTAGCATTTCCATCAGGCTATGGAGCTGGCTGGAGCCTTTCCAGTTAAATCCGATTAATAGTATCGCGATGGCTGAAAAAAGCAGTGCTACTGCCCAGTATATGTGTGTTCGTTTAATTAATTGACGCATAAATTAATGACATCTAATGGTTCATTTAACCCACTATGAGCATAGGCTAAAAACATGCGATATGTAGCGATGGAATGTGTTTAATTTAGGCTGTTTTATGTGTGTGGAAGGGAGTGTGATTGCCGACCGTTTGATTGTATTAGCTTTAATATCAATTTAAGCTGATTTTAGATAAATTAAGTAAAAGCTTATGTTCCATGAATGCTGATATAACTATGCTGTTTGTTAATTCGGATCATAGTGCTGTATATAAATGGATTTTTTTAACAGGCGTGATATCAGGTGATGAGTAAATAATAAAATTGGATGTGGTTTAATATTGACAAATTAAGATTTGTGGCCATACAATATTGCTGCCAAATTTTACTTATCGAGAAGTATTGTTGGTGTATTTGATATAGCGTGTTTTTATCTGTAAATAAAAATGACAATATTAAGCCTGTATGAACCCTAATGGATGGAGTTTGAATATGAGCGTTAAAATACCTTCAAGTTTTGATTTTGGTGTAGATCTTGGTCTAGACATAGACGGAGATTTAACTATCGGCTTGCCCACTGAATATGGAATCAGCCTCAAAGAACTCCCTCAAATTGATATTAATTTAAAACCTGTCGAAATCAAACCGATTGATTTTTCTCTGCGCCTTAAAGAAATCCCTGCAATACGAGCGCACTTACCCTTAAACTATAAAGTAGGCTTTTCCTTTCTTGGTCGAGAGTTGGCGTGTGTTCAGCTATGCGGTCAGGGTCAGGTTATAACTGAGCCTTATGAGCCTTATCCCTGTGAGCCTCGGCCTAAGCAGCCTTCTAACCGGCCGGTTAGATCAAAGCTTGAGGCTAAGCAAGTAGAAGTAACAAATGGTCTAAGAAATTAAATTCTTCAACGGATAGGTTTATCACTATAAAGGATGTGATTATGTCTAACGTAGCTTCAGATATTGAGCCACTCATATTTCGAGGGCCTCCTGCAAAACTTATATTACATAGTGCTTTACCGAATGTTTGTGCCGTTAATCTGGTACCTGATGATAAGTTGTCTTCTCTTATTGGGCATTCGAAAAGTATTTTCAAGTGCAGAAATAATCAGCATGGTGAGCTTAAAAAACTAAAAATTCGTTTGAGTCCTAATTTTAAGCCGGGTTTATATCATGCTGAATTTGAGACTGAGCAGGGTGTTATTCCTGTTGATATTGATGTTGAGCCTTTGCCGCGCTTAACAATGTCACCGGTGCAGGTATCTATCAGTGGAAAATCGGGTGATAAGGTGCAGGTGCATTTATTGTTTGAGAACAAAGGTAATGTTCCGCTATGCATAGAAAAATCCTATCAGTTAGGTGTATATGATGACGATGGAATTGAAACTGCATTTGCAAGTACGTATAGAATGGATACTCATGACTTAACAAAACTTGTCGCAAATTTTATGCATAAAATTCGGGAAGGGCATGGAGGCTTACTTAAAATGCGAGTGTTAAAAGGCAGTGGTAACATTGGATTAGCAGAAGTTCGCTCTGTTTTAGTTGAGGCTAGTCTCTCATCTAAATTAAAAGCCGGGCACCATTATCATGGTGTTTGGAGTTTGAACTCATCTGAATATGCAGTGACGGTTAACGTAATTAAATAAGGAAAATATTATGTCCAGATGCAAAGAAAAAATTGACTTAGATAATATGGATGAAGCCTTAGGTAAATTGTTTTCTGCACAAATAAAATTTGGCAGAGAAGCATTAAAGCTGCTGGGTACAGGATGTAATAGTGCTGTGGGCTCTCTTAAAAAAATGAAATTGCCTCAAGGTAGTTCATGTTGTGAAATGCCAGAGCCGTGCTGGATGCCCAATAAAATTGATGAAATTTGTTGTCAGTTACGCCCTGGGGATGCGGGGGAAATTTGCTTTGTTATCGCTAATGAAGATTTTGTTCCTCATAGCTATTCGGTTGTAGCTGCAGGTGAGCATAGTGCCCTTGTCGGTATCAGTAATAAAAACTTTACTCTAGGGCCTAAGGAAAGGCGGGTGGTTTCAGCTAAATTTACAATGCCTGCGCGAGATGGTTCGCGTAATTCAGATAGTTGTTGTCAATGCAATGATTATGAGGCTGTTATCTGGGTTCAAGGTTGTCAGAATCATTATTTAAACTGGTATATTAATTCAAATGAAAAAACGCAGAAATGCTGTTATGAAGTATGTGTTAATGATGCACCAAATAATGAATTAAACTGGTACGATCATTTTCATGTGTTACGTAGCTGTAATAAACCTGTTGTTACAGCTAATGTTAACCCTAAAGTACCTTAAACTAAAATTTTAAATTAAAAAATAATAATAAAAAAAGAGTCAGTTATGGATAAAAATAGATTAAGCGACATTATAAAAAATGCTGCAAAAGTGAATATAAGTTACAGCGCAACATTATTGAATTTGTCGAAAGACTATCTTAAAGAGTTAAACAATGCTGTATCAAAAGATGTTTCAAATTTTGATAACGAAGATGCAAGTGAACATAAATCTGAAAATAAACCTGAAAATAATGATAGTCCAATGCGGGCACCTTTAATTGTGGCAGGTCGTAAAGGAGAGGTCGCGAACGCATCTATTGCGGTTAATAATACCTTAGGCATGAGTGGTACGGTGAGCTTAATTATTAATGGTGATTTTGCAGAGGCGAGTGTTGAGCCAGAACCCAAAAGCTTAAGTCTTGAAGCTGGAGAGAGCGCGATTGTTCGTATTCTGGTTGATATTGATGATAGTTTAGAAGTGAATAAAAATTATTCGGGAAGTATGATAATTCCAGAGCTCGGTGTAAAAGTGGCAGAGTTTATTGTAAGGCGATTACCTGACGATAACAAAGTTAAAAGCAAAAAAACAAAAAGAAAACCAACTAAATCTAGCAAGAAAGCAAAATAAATTTATATAATTTATAATTATGCTAGGCGAGCAAATTGAAAATGAACTAAGCAGTGTAGCTGAGGCAGTTGAGCTGTTTATTGATAAGGCGTTATCCGAAGAAGGTCAGGAAGATGCTTTGGATAAGGTCTCACATTTTCTGGATGTTGCAAACCAGCTCATCGATTATATAGAGCCCGGTTCTAATGAAGAGGGGGCTGAGTCTGAAAATAACCATAACAATAATAAAAACTATACTGATAATAATAAAAGATATAACGGTAAAAGCGTCATCCAGACGATTCAGCTTGTTATTCAAGCCGCATTCTCTAACCCGGATTTATTAGCGAAACATTATTGTGAATTTGCTACAAGCATTCTGGATATCTTAAATAATCAATCTGGTTTTCAGCCTGAGCCTACAGATCGGCGCTTTAAAGATGAATTGTGGCATAAAAGTATTTTTCTAAGTTCTTTAATGAAAATATACCTCGCATGGAATCATCATATTTTATCGTGGATAGAAGAACAGCAATTTTCTGAACAGGATGAGAAACGTGTAAAATTCATTTTGAATCAATTAGTCGCAGCATTATCTCCATCAAATTTACCGATTAATCCATTAGCAATCAAACGGGCTGAAAATACCGAAGGCAGAAGTGCGGTTAAAGGCTTGTTGAACTGGATAAAAGATTGCTGTTATAACCAGAGCATGCCTTCACAGATAAGGAAGGATGCTTATACGGTAGGTAAAAATTTAGCGTTAACACCAGGACAGGTTGTATTTAAAAATAACCTGTTGGAGCTGATTCAATACGAGCCACAAACACAGAAAGTTCACAGACGGCCAATACTATTGATTCCTCCGCAAATCAATAAATATTATATTTTTGATTTAAAAAATAAAAACAGTGTTTTAGGTTATTTAGTCAAACAGGAACTACAGATGTTTGTGGTGAGTTGGCGAAACCCCACTAAACAGGATGCTGATATAGGTCTGGATGATTACATACTTGCATTATTAGATGCATTAGATGTGATGCAAAATATTACTCGGAGTAAAAGTGCCGGGATTATCAGTGCGTGTGCGGGTGGTTTAACCGCTTCCGCTTTGCTGGCGTATCTTGCAGAAATAAAAAATACGCGAGTGAAAAATCATACTTCTCTGGTTACCGCATTAACGCCAAATAATGACTCTGTTTTAGAATTATTCACAACCGATAAAACCATAGCGCTAGCAAGATCACATACAAAAATAGAAGGACTAATGGATGGTAAAGCACTTGCACGTGTATTTGCATGGTTACGGCCGGAAGAGCTGGTGTGGAATTACTGGGTTAATAATTATTTAATGGGACGTGACCCACCACCACTCGATGTTTTATTCTGGGACAATGATTCAACAAAATTACCATCCAGATTACATGCGGATTTTTTAGATATGTATGAGAATAATGTGTTTATGACGCCTTATAGTCAAAAGATTCTTGCTAAACCGGTTAACTATAAAAAAATTAAAGTTGATACTTATATTACGGCTGGTGTTGAAGATTATTTAATGCCCTGGCGAGGTGTTTATAAAAGTACTCAAATATTTCGTGGTAAACACCGTTTTATATTAAGCACAAGTGGTCATGTGCAAAGTGTTTTAAGGCCGCCTACATTGGCGCACACAGAATATTATATTAATGATGCATTTCCTGAAAATCCGGATGACTGGTTTAGTTCTGCGTCCTGTAAAAAGGGAAGCTGGTGGATTGACTGGACTGAGTGGCTTAAAAGCCACTCAGGCGCGTTAAAAAAATCACCTGCCGCATTAGGGAGTTCTGATTACCCTCCGTTGTATAGTGCGCCGGGTGAATATGTTCATGAGAAGTCTAGTTAGTCTGTAGGCTAGTATGTAGGCTTGTATATAAGTAAAAAAACTAAATGATAAAAGGAAAATATTATGTACATAATAACAAATAGAAATATTACAAACGGTTCAGGTCTGAATAAGTTTGGTAAAGACTTAAGCAGTAAAGGACCGCACGATGTTCGCATGTTTGATGTTACAAAAAAATCGAAAAAATGGGCTGTGTCAGAAGTAATAGATGAACTACGCCCATCGGCAGTAAAAAAATTAAAAAATAAATATAATCTAAGTTTAGATGAAAGCAAACCATGGCATGGCAGCTTACAGGTCGCTTGTTCTCTTTTTGCTAAAGCGAATAAAGAGAAAAAATCGATTTTATTTTATGTTCATGGTTACAATAATGATGTTGAAGATGTAATGAAAACGGCTTTTGAAATTGAACGCCATTATAAAAATGTGATTGTCGTTCCATTTACCTGGCCAGCCAATGGGGGAGGAGCGGTTTCCGGGATGGCTTCTTACTTGAGTGATAAATCTGATGCGCGCTTATCTGTCGGCGCATTAAACAGAGTTGTCGGAAAAATACAGTATTATCATTTACTTTTGACACAAGCAAACAAAGAAGCTTTAAAAGATAAAGCGAATACAAAGCACCCGGATAACTCATTACTGTCTAATGCGTTATTTGTTAAATTAATGGATAAGGAGTGCCCGGTTAAACTGAATCTTTTGTGTCATAGCATGGGTAATTATCTACTTAAAAAGACATTGGGTAGTAGCGATAATACGACTTCAAACCTTGTGTTTGATAATGTATGCCTTATTGCGGCTGATGCGAATAATGCCGGACATAAAAAGTGGGTTGAAAAAATTGATGTGCGTAAACGTTTGTATGTTGTAATAAATGAAGATGATTTTGCACTAAAAGCAGCCCGTATAAAACCCGGGGATGAGCAGTTGGCTCGATTAGGTCATTATACGCGTAGGCTTAATTCAAAAAATGCGCATTACATAGATCTGACAAATGCTAAACACGTTGGACGAGAACATAGTTATTTTACCGGGGCTTCTGTTGTTAAAAATAAAAAACTTAGTGCTATGTTTAAAAAAATGTTCAGCGGAACTTCTGTTGAAGAAAGTTTGACTTATAAATCTAATAATACCTATGTGTTATAGGTGATACCTGGTAATTGGTTGTCATGTATGTCTTGCTGAATTTGTCTTTTCTTCAAAATTATTAGTTTTTAAATTTGATCTGGAATTAAGTCGAAATCAACCTGACATGCGTGAACACGACAAAGTGCTTCTATTTTAAATTATTCGGGAAATCAGCTTACAACTGATACTTATCGCTGATTTGTCATTATCTATGACTGAAAGGTGTCTAGTAAATTAGTGGTGATTCAAATATTATCTGGTATTAAGTTTATTAGTGTGCCAACCCTGGCATTTATTTAGGTAAGTTGACCGGAAGTGATTCACCTAAAAGGATTTACCTAAAAAAAATTATATGGGCGAAAATTTCTGGCAGAAAATTGCTTGAGCATAGAATGAAATGTGGATAAAACTCGCTAAAACCTGTATAAATATTTATATAAAAATAGACCTGTATTATTTATAGATATTAAACTTTCAGACATTACTCATGAGTGAAAAATCAGTTACCCCCAGTTTTCTTGAATGGCTTCGCTTAACTAATATTGCAGACCTTTCCAGCAATAAATTGCATTCCCGTGATTTTAACGGATCAAGGTCCGAATACATCTATATGCGTCTGCGTCTGCTCTCATTACTGTTTGCACTGCTGGCAATACTCTGGATTCCGATCGACGTGTTTTTTACGCCTAACGCAGTCCTGGGTAAAATACTTGGCCTGCGCCTGAGCTATAGCGGTCTTTACCTGATTCTTGGCCTGTGGTCTGCACAGCCACAGAACTTATCTTACAGCCGATTTCGACTTGCCTTTTTTGTGCTCATTCCCTGCGTGTTTTATATCAGTTCCCGTATGATATTTAATGAGCATGCCGAGCTTCAGGGCGCTTTAATCGGCTACTCTTTTTTACCTTATATTACGGTTGTACTGCTGGCTATTTTTCCACTGACATTTCGAGAGGGCATTGTTTTATCATTAATCGTGGGTATTTCATTTGTTTTTACCGAGCACCATTTCGGTAATTTACAAAGCCTTTCTTCACTGGGTGATATCTGGTTATTAACACTGCTGGCCGGCATATCGGTTTGGGCGCAGCTATCACAGTTACTTATGCTGCTCAGGCTCTACCGTGAAGCCAGTCGCGATGCCTTAACCGGTCTGGTAAACCGGGCCGTATTAAATAAATGGATGGATCCCGAAATTAACCGTGTAAGAGAAAACGGCCAAGCCCTTTCTGCAATGCTGATTGATCTGGATTTTTTCAAGCGTGTTAATGATACCTACGGCCACCTTACCGGTGACCAGGTGCTAATGGGATTTTCCGCCTTATTAAAAGCACAACTTGCAGGGTTCAACCTTATTGGTCGTTATGGCGGAGAAGAATTTCTGGCTATTCTGCCTGAAAAAAATGCTGCGGCTGCCGCTGAGTTGGCCGATCGAATTAGACAAAGGTGCCATAATCAGAAGACAGAGGCGACTAACGGGGAAATCGTTAGTTACACTGTCAGTATCGGGGTATCAGAGTTACATGATGATGATACCAGCAGCACCCTGATCGATCGTGCAGATAAGGGACTTTATGCGGCAAAAATGCAAGGTAGAGACAGGGTGATAAATACTGAAATTAATTCATAATTTTAGGGTTAATTGTTCTCTGAACGCAACGCTACTTACTAACTCCTACAGATATGCCTTATCGATAACTCACGTTTCTGGTATTGCTTAAAAGTAAGTGCCATTATTTTCTGAACGAGGTTTATGTAGTGCGAATTTATGTCGCCGCGTTATTGTTTAGTGCTAATGATCAATACGTTTGATAAGTAAAATTAAGCCGGCATTTATGCGTTAAGTATGAGTCATGCTAAAGTATCGCCATGTATCTATTGCTGATTGAAGACAACCCTGACCTGGTCGAAAACCTCAGTGAATTTTTTGAAGATCACGGGCATATTGTAGACATTGCCTATAACGGGCTGACGGGTCTGAGCTTTGCACTTAATAACACTTATGATGTGATTGTGCTGGATTTAATGCTGCCGGGTATGGATGGCCTTGAAGTGTGTTCGCGTTTTCGAAATGAAGGGCATGATACGCCGGTATTAATGTTAACCGCGCGGGACACACTGGATAACAAACTCGACGGCTTTAACAGTGGGGCTGATGATTATCTGGTAAAACCCTTTGCTCTGCCGGAGCTAGAGGTGCGGCTCAAAGCGCTGGCTCGCAGAGGGCAGGGTAAAGTAATTGAGCAACAACTTAAAGTTGCAGATTTACTGTTCGACCCGCAAACCCTGCGGGTAACGCGTAGTGGCCAGCGCATTGATCTGCCACCCATTCCAATTAAAATTCTTGCGCTGTTAATGCAGCAGTCTCCGGGTGTGGTTAGCCGTGAAGTAATTGAGCGCAAAATATGGGGGGACTGCTTACCGGACAGCGATACTTTGCGCGCCCATTTACATGTGTTGCGCACTGCTATCGATCGTGATTTTGAGGTGCCACTGGTGCACACCGTGCGCGGAATGGGCTATCAAATAGCCTCGCCAGATGACCACTAACTGGAGCTTACGCAGTCGGCTTGCGGTAACGCTGGCGGTGTTCGGGGGAGTGGTGAGTCTACTGCTGGCCACGTTTATTTATATTGCCTCAGCTGATCTGGAAGCACGCTTAATCGATGATACCCTTAATGCAGAACTCGATGATTATATTGCCCGCCGTCACCGCAACCCCCAGTCACTGCCAGAGCGCACCGCCACCATTCGTGCCTATGTGGTAACCAAGCAGGCTGGCGACCCAAAAATCCCTGATGTGGTTAGCGCTCTGAAGCCAGGTCTGCATGCATTAACGTTAGAGGGAATTAGTTATCGCGCAGCAGTGCGCGCGGTGGCCGAGCAACGTTTTGTAGTGCTGTATGACACCAGTGCGCTGCGCCAACGCGAAGCGGGTTTTATAACTTTATTGTCCATCAGTGTTGCGTTGGTTACCCTTATCTCTGCACTGGCCGGCCGGTTGTTGGCGGTGCGGCTGATTGCACCGGTTAATGAGCTGGCACGTCGTGTATCTGAGCTTCACCCGGAAGATGAGCCCACTTCACTGGCCGAGGAATTTCCGTGGATAGAAGTGCGTCGGCTAGCCGAGGATTTTGATGTTTATCTACAACGTTTACATGATTTCATCGAACGAGAGCGTTTATTTACTGGAGATGTGAGTCATGAATTACGCACCCCGCTGGCGGTGATTAATGGTGCAACTGAGTTGTTATTATCCGACGAAACACTCGATGAACGACACCGAAAACGGGTGATGCGGATTGCGCGCTCCAGTCATGCCATGGAAGAAATTAGTGCCGCATTGTTAGCGCTTGCCAGAGAAAAGGGTGATGCCAGCAGTAGCTCGGTAGAGTGTGATGTGGAGGTTGTCGCACGTGAGGTGATTGAGCATTACCAGGTGCTTTTTAAACACAAATCGGTGGCGGTGAGTCTGGATGTAAAAGCGCCCCTGAGGGCGCAGGCAGACCATGCCATTCTGTCAATGGTGCTGGGTAATTTGCTGCGCAATGCGCTTAGTTTTACCCAGCAGGGCGAGGTGGTTATCTGTATTGATGAGAATACCATTCAGGTAAAAGATAGCGGTCCGGGTTTGGGTACAGATAATCCTGAGTACCTGTTTCAGCCTTATGTCCGGGGAAATCAGCTTCGTGAAGAACAGAGTAGTAGTGGGGCAGGGCTCGGCCTATCGCTGGTGTGGCGTTTATGTGAACTGGCTGGCTGGCAGGTGGAGCTGAGTAATCGTATGGAAGGGGGAACGCTGGTTGAGCTTCGCTTACCAATCAACTCAAACCCAATGTCAGTTACTTAAGCAATACCACAAACGTGAGTTATCGTTAAGGTATATCTGTAGGAGTTAGCTTTAGCTGACGATGTTTTTTGCGCTGCAATGTGAGCCTATAATTTATGCTTAGCGTAATTATTATGGCTCGCTTTGACGGTGTAAATAATTCTGTGTAACTGCCATTTTTAAATGTAGTCAGTTAATCGTTCTTCAAACTCAATCATAAACCGATTCAGTGCAGCTTTCCAATTTCTTATGGGCATACTCCATTTTTTGG
>Ga0316205_10000157_pt1 | contig 148447 bp, 127 predicted proteins | sample 3monthpyrite_MG_FD_204941 | JGI IMG/M metagenome (GOLD analysis project Ga0316205, IMG submission 204941) | Microbial mat bacterial communities from mineral coupon in-situ incubated in ocean water Damariscotta River, Maine, United States -... | ecosystem: Environmental > Aquatic > Marine >...
CGGCGGCCAACAACACCGTGACCACCAATGAAGACACGGATTACACCTTCACGGCAGCGGACTTTAACTTTGCCGATGTGGATGCCGGCGATACCTTGGCGAGTGTGGAAATCACCAGTTTAGAAACGGCGGGCAGTTTAGAACTCAGCGGGGTAGCAGTAACACTTAACCAAGTCATTACCGTAGCGGATATCAATGCGGGTAATCTGACGTTTGTGCCCGTGGCCAATGCCAACGGCGCCGGTTATGACAGCTTTGGTTTCAGTGTGAATGACAGTGGCTCTGACAGTGCGTCCAGTTACACAATGAGTGTGAATGTGACCGCAGCCAATGATGCGCCGAGTCAATTAAGTTTGGATAATTATAGTATTGCTGAAAATATAGATACAAGTACTCAGCAACTTATTGGGTCATTAATTACAATTGATGTAGACAGTGGTGAAACATTTAGCTATGCCATATCTGGTGGTGAAGATGCATCAAAATTTGTATTAGGTGGCGACGATAATAGTGAATTATTTATGGCTGAAGATGTTGATGTTGATTTCGAATCACAAGATAAATATGCCATTACTATACAAGTGACCGATAGCTCGGGGGCAATACTTGAGCAAAGTGTAATTGTTAATGTGAATGATATTATCGAATCAGAAGTTTCTCCTGAGACTGTAAATACATCTGATTCAGAAACTATCACAATTCCTGAACAGAACCAAACAATTGGAGAAGAACAAAATAATGATCTTCTTAATGAAAGCAGAATTGATGAAATAGTCAATGATCAAATTAATTTAAATAATAGTTCATCGGAACAAGCTAATGCAGATAATATTAAGAATGAAACAGATGAAAAAAATGAGGTAGCTGATGAGGAAAATGAAAAAGAAGTAGAGAATGAAAAAGAACAAAAAGAGAAAGAAGATGAAAATATGAATCAAAAAATTGGTTCAGAAAGCACTCCCAACGATTCATTTAATTCTGCGGTAGACTTTTTAAATTCATTCTCTACAGCAAATTTTCAACCCGATGGTAGTGTAAATAGTAATACACCACAAGTAGAACTTGCAAGCTTCTCAGTCAATAATAATTTGGAATCAGTTCGAAGCTTTTTAATATCTGCATTAAATTCTGATTCAGAATTGGGTTCTAAGGCTTCATTAGGCGACAGTTCTTTAAGTAATGGAATATTTGATAACGCTTCAAATGAACTTCAATTGGGAAGCTCTATAAATAATGCGTTACAGTTGCTCAGAGAGCAATTGAATGAATCGCAGAAAAATGATGCAGAGCAATCAGTTATTGTTGGTACGGTAAAAGGTTCGAGTGTTGTTATTGCCGCGGGTGTTGGTACCTGGGCGTTGCGAGGAAGTACTGTTTTGGCTAGTATTATGTCGGCATTACCAGCGTGGAATGCTTTTGACCCACTCTCTGTGCTTCAGGAAACTGATGGTGTCAAAGTTGATAGTCTTTTCAAATAGAAATTGAAAGAGAGTTGAAGACGGAACGTTATTAATGAAAAAATGGAATAATAACCGTGTTTAAGTTACCTTTGATTGTTCGAATAAGTTCGGGGTTAGTATTTCTTACTGTCTCCATTTTATTGTTAGCCGATCTCATTGGTATCGCGTCCAATCAGTCCTCATTAGTAATTGATGAACGACGAAAGTTTTCAGAATTTCTCACAATACAAATTATGCATTCTATCGAAATTGGTCAGGAAGACTCTATTCCTTCGATCATGAAAGTTATTAAAGAGAGGAATAATGATATTCTGTCATCGGCCATACGTACCGTTGAAGGAGAAATTGTACTGGAGCTTGGTGATCATGAAAGTAATTGGGAACTCTCAGTAAATGATGCATCCACAGATGATTTTATTCAAGTCCCCGTCTTTAAAGAAGGCAAAGACTGGGGGCGAATAGAATTACGGTATCGATCGCTTAACAAAATAAGCGACTATATTGATTTACCAATAGACGATTTTAGATTATTAACCATTTTTGTAGCATTTATGGGGTATCTGCTTTATACACTTTTTCTTAAACGAATTTTAAAACATATTGGTTCTTCTCCAGCTGTTCCTAGTCGCGTGCGTAATGCAATGAACGCATTGTCTGAAGGAGTAATAATTTTAGATAATAAAGAAAAAATTATTCTTGTAAATAGTTCAATCTGCGAAAAAATGAACTTAACTGAAGATAACCTTTTGGGTAAAAATATCAATAAATTTCCATGGAAGGTGAAAATTATAGATAGCAAAAGCGACATGATACTGCCATGGAAAAAAGTGTTAGTTGAGAAAAATAATGTTTCATCTATTGAAGTCTATCTTGAGAGTATCGAAGATAGGATTCGTACATTTGTCGTAAATGCCTCACCAATTGAAGATAGCCATGACAAAATAAATGGGATGCTTTGTACTTTCGACGATGTTACTCATATTGAAGAAAAAAATAATGAATTACGTTCTGCATTGTCACTTCTCAGAAAAACTCAAATTCAAATTAATAAAAAAAATGAAGAGTTATCACTTTTAGCATCGACCGACCCATTGACGGAATGCTTAAATCGACGCTCATTCTTTGAAGCAGTAAATCATGAGTTTACTAATCCTGAGCAGCAATCGATAATGTCTTGTATTATATTAGATATTGATTTTTTTAAAAAAGTGAATGATGACTACGGACATACTGTAGGTGATGTGGTTATTCGTGCATTGGCTGATACATTAAAAAGCTCATTGCGAGAAAACGATTTATTATGTCGATATGGCGGTGAAGAATTTTGTGTAATCCTCCATGATACTACAGCTGAGACAGCTCAAAATTTGGCCGAACGTGCACGCAAGAAAGTTGAAGCATTAACGTTTAAAGATTCACCATTAACAGAAAACATGAAGATTACAGCTAGTTTTGGAATTACAGATACTAGGTTTAATGCTAGTACTGTAGAAGAGCTTATTGATCAGGCTGACCAAGCTTTATATTATGCTAAGGAAAACGGAAGAAATAAAGTTACGTTGTGGTCGGATGTTATTGAGATAGAGAAAAACCCTGAAAATACTGAAGATGCTGTTCAGAAAATAGAAACTCAGACTGAAGATTTACTTACAGGGTTGCCGGGGCGGCAGCGCTTCATAAAAGTTGTTCGTGATACTGTTTTAAGTACGAAAGAAGAAGATGATATTTTCGCAATAGTGTTACTTGATATAGACATGTTTAAACGTATAAATAGTTCAATGGGATCAGAGCAAGGTGACTTAATATTACAGCAATTTTCTCGACGATTGAATTCACTGGTACGAAATTCAGATTTTCTTGCGCAGTATGATGAGTCCACCAAATTTGAATCCATCGTTTCACGGGTTGGAGGAAACGAATTTGCAATTTTAGTAAAAGAGTTTAAAGAACTTTCAAATATTCAGATAATTGCAAACCGCTTACTCGATCAACTGTCAAAGCCTTATTTAGTTGATAATGTTGAGGTACATCTTACCCTTAGCATGGGAATAAGTATATATCCCACTGATGGTGAAATAGTAGAAAAGTTAATTAGCAACTCAGAATCAGCTTTATTGAGGGCGAAAAAAGAAGAAGGGAATGCATATCGACGATATAAAAAAGATGTGGATGCAACTTCAATTAGTGCCATATCAATTGAGAATGAATTACGCAATGCAATACGAAACCGTGAATTTATTATGTATTACCAACCAAAAGTAGATTTATCAAATAATAGTGTTAATAGTGTTGAAGCATTAATTCGTTGGAAGCACCCCATAAAGGGAATCATTTCACCAGATAAATTTATTCCTATTGCTGAAAGTTCTGGTTTGATGCACGAGATTGGAAAACAAGTAATGGAACTTGTATTTCAACAGACTGTTAAATGGGTAAATGAGGGCCACTCTTCAATACGAGTTGCTATTAATATTTCCCCTTTACAACTTCAAAAAGAAGGATTTTTAGAAAGTACTAATGAATTACTAGATCAATTCGCATGTAATCCCAATAATATTGAATTTGAGTTAACAGAAACAGTTTTAATGGATAATATCGATCTAATCTTACCTATACTCAATAGAATTCATGATAAAGGTATAAAATTAAGCATTGATGATTTCGGCGTTGGATACTCGTCACTTAATTATATAAAAAGTTTGCCTGTAGACATTATAAAAATTGATAAATGTTTTATCGACGATATTCATATCAATGAAGATGATGTTAAATTGGTTTCAGCAATTATTGCCATGGCGCATGCTATGAAACTAGAAATTGTTGCTGAGGGTATTGAGCATAAACAACAATTGGAAATTTTACAAAGTTTGAAGTGCAATTATATCCAAGGGTACTACTTCAGTAAACCTGTTCCACCTGAAAAAATAGGTTTTCTTCTTCAGCGACTTAATCCAGAATTGAAAAAAGCTGTTGGTTAAGTGAATTAAACCCTTTCAAAAGTCCTGTGATTTGATGATTCAGGAACGTCAACATTACCAGCTTGTTCTTTTTTATAAAATAAACTCACATCAATGCAGAAGCCTGAACGCGTGTTAAACTGTTTTTTGTGTATTCATTAAACAGAATGAGATGAGGGAAGAAGATAGTTATAAAAATAACAGATACTCTGTTTTCATTAATTATACGGCACAAGATGAATATTATAATAAACTAGTTGAAAATATGTTTTTTATTAGTAATTCGAATATTTAACAAGCCATAGATTTTAGCTATCAAATAGAAATGGCTCAAGCTATAACCAAAAGACGTCGTTAATTCAGTAAAATATTATTTTTAGCGCATATTAATCATATGTTTTCAGCATTTTTGATGAGGTATATAATAGTGGTAAAGTTTGAAAAAACAGTCAACTCATATTCGTTTAATATTTTTACGATAAGGTCTAAAAAGTGAGATATATAAGACTGTAAGGAGTTTTACCTTGCTTGACCAATAATAAAAAGAGATGTATTTGAGAAATTCTGTTCATGAGTAAAAATTTGTATAAACTATCTGTATTTTGTTTTTTTATAATACTCAGTAAATTCTGTTTTGCTGTTAATTTAGGCGAAATTGAGGTGATCTCTAAGTCGAATCAGGCCTTTTTAGCCAATATTGAGCTGTCGTCCTATACAAACAGTGAATTAGACGGTCTTAAAATAAAACTTGCATCAAATGAGGAATATGAAAAGTTTGGGATTGAAAAAGATTTATTATTGGAGGAGCTTCAATTTTCGTTAGAAGCGATCGAAAATGATAGATTATATATTCAATTGCATGCTGGTTTTCTAGCTAAGGACTTTCCAAACAGTTTTTTACTTGAGGTATCGTGGCCGGATGGTCAAATAATAAAACAGTATGATTTTTCTCCAATAGATGACTTTGATATAGAAGACTCTGAAGAAGTTGAGATTCTTCACAAGCAATTTCAGGCAGCGATAGACGCAGTTATAACATCAGATAATGAATCTTCTTTGGATGCAAATCTCGAAATTGTTCAACAGATTCAACGTATAACAAATAAACAACCTAAATCATTACCACTTGTCGAAAAAATTACAAGAACACCTTCCGGTGGGATTGAATATAGCCCAGTGGAAGATGGTGAGTCTGTATCAAAAATAGCTCGATTATTAACAGATGATAAAAAATTATCGGTTAATCAAGTTATGGTGGCGCTATTTAACGAAAATCGAGATGCTTTTATGGATAATAATATCCATCGGTTAAAAAAGGGAGTTACATTAAAAATAAAAAGTCAAAATGCAATGGCGCTAGTTTCAAAAGAAGAAGCATTACACCTAGCTCAACAATATATGAGTAATCCGGGCATTCCAAAAGATTTTAAAGATTCCCGAATGGCCGAAAATGCGTTTACTGAGGATGTAACTAAATTTAATAAAGAAGAACAAACCAAAACCATTAAGCATTTAGAAATAATAAGTGCGAGTGAAGGCCTGATACCACAAGATATTCTAAAGCGTATTAAAGCTGAAGAACTAGCAAAATCAGAAGAAGAAATTCGAATAGCCAATAATAAGTTGCAAACTCTTCAATCAGAAATTATGTTTTTAAAACAACGAATTAATAGGTTAGAAAATAACACAGGTTTTAAGGAAGATTCTTCATTGTTAGGAGATGTTGATTTGCCAGCAGATAAAAAAGTAGAGATAGGAAACTCTGCTACTGTTCAAAATGACAATTTAATGCTTGTCAATACGGGTCTTGCACTTGAAGAAAAGGATGGTATGTCATTTATGCAAAATGTAGAAAATTATAAAACTTCGATGCTTTTAGCAAGCGCAGCATTTTTGACGATATCTTTGTTGGGTTTTCGACACAAAACTTGGTTGTCGACCCTGACTCAAAGGTTCAGTTAATTTTATAATGATTTTATAGATTAAAATGTTTTTGTTTATTCTAACTAGCGGTCAAAGTGGTTAAATAATCATCTGTGAAAAATTTAATTCTGGATCGATAAGTGTTCTGCAAGAAAATCTATTAATACTCGAACTCGACGCGGTAGATTATTATTGAGGGGGTAGAGAGCAGATATTGTCGTTGATTGTTGAAAGTCTGTCAGTTGTGGACGAAGCGCGCTTGACTCAAAATATTTTCTGATTAAAAAATTGGGACCAAACCCAATTCCCAAACCTGATATTGCGGCATTGACAATTAATTGCCCATCATTACAGGTTAATTTTCCCTCTGCCTTTACTATGATTGATTCGCCGCTCGGCATGCGAAATGGCCAATTGTTATTCCCTTTCGACGCACTATAAACTAAACAATTGTGTTGTGTTAGATCTTCAGGAAATTTTGGTTCACCATACTTATTGATATATTCCGGTGAAGCGACTACCTGAAATGAATAGTCTATGAGCCTTCGGCTGACTAGCATAGAATCTTCGAGTTGCCCGATCCTAAGTGCTAATTAAATACCTTTTCAACCAAATCAACATATTTTCCACTTACAATGATGTCTAAATCAATATCTGGGTATTTTTGTTGGAATTTTAGTAAAACCTTTCCTACATCAGTGATTACTAAGCTCTGTGGTGTCGCAATACGAATTTTCCCTCGGTGATTGCTTTGACTTTCTATTATTTCGGATCTGGCGTTTACTGCTTCGGCCATGATGAACTTGCAACGATTATAAAAACGAGTCCCTTCATCAGAGAGACTTAATTTACGTGTTGTGCGATATAGTAATCGAGTGCCCAGTTCAGTTTCTAGGTGTGAAACTTGTTTGCTCAGAAATGATTTTGAAACGCTTAATTGCTCGGCAGCAGCAGTAAAACTGCCTGCTTCTACTACGCTGGCTAAGATTTCCATTTTTGTTAGGATATTCATATTGGCCCTTCTGTGGAAACAATTAGTTTCCTTATAGCCAATATACACTCCCATGAGAAAACAATAAGCTAGCCACTTATTTATTAAAATAATCACAAAGGAAAGTAATTATGAGATTAAAGGTGAGGATCACGAGCCAGGGAATATTTATGTTTATGCGCCAAAACAAAAAGTATTAATGAAAGTGGATATTGTATTTCCTGGGTGGACTCCATTTAAAGGACTAGCTATTGCTGAAGATGTAGTAGGGTATTTTAAGGCGCATGATGTTGTTTTATCCTATGACTTTAATCAACTAGTCTCTGGTCACTGGGGGCGGCTTGCTACACGCAACGATGTAGAAATACAAAAGCAATACATGCAAGATATTCAAGCTAATGCGGGAAAAGCCCTTCAGACGGTTGACTTTTACGCTATAGCTGGAAAAGTAGGATATGCGAATACTGCTCTTTTATTTGAAACATATCTAGACGCTGTATCTCAAGAGTGTTCAAAATTAACTGAACCTACATGGATAGACAAGTTGGGTGGTGTAGATATTTGGACCAAAGACCACTGCTATAAAGCTGTCATGGCAATTCGTGTAGATTGAGATTATGATATCGTTGATACTGCCACATAGTAGTTTACGGTAACATGAGAGCTCGGTTTTATTCGAAGCCGGGCTTTGATTTAAATTGTTCATTTTGCTTATTCGTGAAAGTCATTCAAATTTAAATTACGAAAGAACATTTTAAATATTAAATTAAAATAAGTTTTGAATAATGTCTCAAATAATTTCTGTGTGAAGTAGGGGTGTCCATAATAATCGAATTGGTTAAGCTCTTATTTACATGATGTTTAGAGAATCTTCATAACCATGATATCGACTAAAAAGATTTATTAAAGCTGGCCTCGTGTCATATTAATGGTAGGTTGGTCAAAAGATGTCATCCAAACAATAAATATTTCTCCATTATCTGATATTTGACCATTGTAATGAGATGCGAAGGAATTGTTAAAAAAAGATGCCGCTCTCTCAGGATTAGATTGCCATCCTGTATTGGGTTTATATTTTTTTGACCATTATACTGTCTGTCATTGTGGTAGCCATAGTATAGCTCCAGAATATTGCAGCTGAACCATTCGTCCCTGTCAGTAATGTCGGTGTTTCATGAAAATTTGGCTGGCTAATTGAAGTAATAGTCGTTGCGGTTGACTACGGAAATCCAGATGTCAATTTGGATGCATTAAAGTTCGAAAACATGACAAGATAGTCAGGAGAATTCGCATTAATACGTTCTTCCACCCACATAACATATAAATGCCCTATGTCGGACGTTGCTACTTTATATTGCCCAACCAGTGCTGTTGGCGTCTCAAAATTGCTTTGGACTTGAATCCACGGTGTCCAGCTACCATTCGGCAACAAAAATGCACTGTGTAGTGAGCGTAAAGCGATTGATTGCGCAAATGCAATAAGCTGGTTATCACTGGTTAGTGCGAGCTGAATGTTGCTAGTGTCGAACCCGCTAGCATTGAGTGATATCTCAGGTGACAAATTCCAACCGCTACTTATTTGATATTGAGTTACGACGTAACTATCTGCATCTGTACTTGACAAGTTTCTTAACATTGCTAACGTTCCCTGTTTATTAAATACAGGCGTACCAATTAGTCTGCTTGTCAGTATTGTCGATGAACTAGCTGGTGTTACATTGATAGCGCCGGAAGTAGTAATTGATATTTCACTTACCAGAACTGTTTCCAATTCGTTAATAGGTTGCCAAACAACAACTATCTGGCCCTGTGAATTTGATAATAAATATGCTGTATCGACACCACTGGCAAGTAAAATTGGCGTAAGCCACGAATCATTTAATAACTTGGTTTGCAGATAGAGTTGATGCTGTGATTGAAACATAGCATACAATGTTTGTGTATTGGCATCATTTGCAAATTGAACTTCAGAAGAGATGTCAGGCTCGATTGCGCCTAAGAGATTTTGATCTTCCCAGACACCTAAAGTTGAGCTTAACAGGAAAGAACGATTTGATAACTTATAACTACCTTCCCTAAATTCAAAACCATTATCAACTTGAATACTTAGCGAGGGATTATTGATTATCAGAATTTATTTCAAGAGCATCGAAATATGCATTTATAGGATCGACTGTGGACGCAATTTCATGATTTATCACAGCCATAAAAGAGTCAAAAAGACAATTTCACTAAGTGTATCGTAAGCAATAGAAGCAGCGCCCAGGAAATATATTGGGTCAGGAGTAATTGAACTGACTCGATTTCAAGTTCCATCTTTAAATTCTTCATAAGTATAGATGTCGTACCTAATGTATCATAAGGTTGAACAATTATGAGAATATTCCAATTGGGATCAGGAATGACATCGAGACGATTCAAAATGAAGTTTTATTTAAATTCACTATTGACAATTTTTCTTGCTATTGTCCAAGAGCCTAAGCCCGAACGATTGATGGAAGGAGAATAAGTACTATGCCATAAATATACTGTTGTAGTATTAGTACTGGAGCTGGTTGATTCAACTTGACTTATAGTCCAATACAATTCAACTTCCCCTGTTGGTGTCATTCAACCAGATTCAAGGGTATAGCGGCTAACAAAGTGTGTCGAAAAATTTTGGTCTGGACTAAACCATGTGGCAATAACTGTGTTTGACTGAGAGTTAGAATAAAGTTCTGGGGAAATGATGATGTTAAAATGAGAGGAGTCTGGGCCAGACGTTTGCCAGGGTGTGCTGATTGATGAACGGGTATATAGTGCAAGGGTACTAGATATTTCCCAACTGGCAAAAATGCTGCCTAGGGCGTTGGAAGCCAGACTAATATCGCCACTGTAAGTGGCATTTGTTTCGGTTTCCTGAATTGTAGTTGTAGGACTCCAGGCGTTATTCACCGTGAGAGCGTCAGTAATATTACGTGTACTAAATGGATCGGTATTTTGTGATGGGTCAGCATAATCTAGTGAATGCTTCGCTTGTTGAGGGGTAATTCCATTCGAACAAGCCAAAAAAATAACGATGAGAATTAAAGTTAATCCAATCCTTGATATCATTATGTCATCTTCCTCGAGTATTACTGCCAATTAAGACAGCAGATAAAATTACATTTTTTATTATTTGTGGGTCACTGTAATGTGAAAAGCGCTGATTTTTTTCAGCATATTTGTCTAAAGCGACAATCGTGGCCAACGTATCAAACTAAATACAGATGTCGAAGTAACTTAGCTTCGGAGTGATCCGATGAAAAAGCAATTGGAGAGAAAGTTTTGGTTATAAGGTCACGGGAATAATAAAGCTATTTTGAAATATAAAAAAAGGCAAAAAAACCTGGCGCGTACAGGATGCATTAAGTTCATTTGCCCTTCCCCCCTTGATACAATATTCTTTCTTATATTGTTTTATGTAAATTTATTATTATAACTTTAGTGTAGTTGGGAAAATATGGCGTTTCAAGGTAATGTGCTTGACAAATAAATATCATACGTATGATTTTTCACAGAGAATTTTTTTATTTAAATATATACATAATGTATTTATAAAAAGAACATAAAAATATTTATTGATATGAAAAGTAACTATCTCAAAGTAGAAACTGTTATATAATATACATCAATTTTTTGGCAGGCAGAAATTATCTACTCATCTAATAGTTTAGCTATGTTGATCTAATAATATGATTATAGTGCATTACAAATTGGTGAGAATTTACCAAGCAATTAAATATAGGTGAATTTTGCGCTAACAAATTAAAGTATACGAATTTTTTTATTCTACTTGCCTTTTTTATTGCTTCTTTTTAATAAAGCCACTGTTTCCACATGAGTAGTTTGCGGGAAAAAATCCATCACTGCGACTTTATCTAATTTCCAATAATGATTTAACATTTGTGCAATGTCCCGTGACCAGGGATCAGTTTTGCATCCGACAAGTATGACCGTATTAACCTGACATTTTTTTAAATATTGTAGAATTTCGGCAAGTTCATCACCTAATCCGTCACGTGGCGGATCAATTATGGCTACCCACTGTAACTCTTTATTGCATTTGTGTTGTTTTAACCAGGGTAATACCGGAGATTGATGAAAGTGAAAATAGTCTGGCATATTTTCTGTCGAGTCAGGGACGTTTAGATCAACACAGTGAATCTCTGTGGCAACATCAATCAATGGTTTTGATAAATTACCAGCACCACCAAATAAATCTAATATAGCGATGTTTTGACCTAAGTTATTTTTAATCCACATTTGCAAATTTGTATTTTGCTCATCGTTAACTTGCCTAAAACCTTCAGCGCCATGAGCGGAGTTCCAAGTTTTAACTACTTTTCCATCCGTCGACAAAGAGAGTTCGACTTTATAGGATTTCGTCTCTTGTTCTGCCTCTTTTTGTGTCATAAAAATGGCTTCATTAAGCTTCTCGTCGGCAATAGGGCATTGCTTGATCGTAACGAGATTATTTGATTTTGCTTGGTAAAACCCAATCCCTGAGTTATTCCCTTTAAGTTGAATCCGATTCCGATAAGACCAGAATTGTTTCGCGGGAAATTTATCAACATTTTCTGGAAATTGGACTTTATTGAGTTGTAGAGAGTCTTGTACGCCTTTGAGCTTAGTTTGCCATTGCAGCTCATAAGGCAGGTGTTGCCATTGGCAGCCACCGCATCGTGTGAAAACAGGGCACATAGCTTCAATTCGTTGCTCTGAAGCCTCAATAAGCTCCAATATCTGGCCTTCTGCAAATTTGTTATTTGCCTTTGTTAGTTTAACTTTAACCAAATCACCTGGCGCTGTGAAAGGAACGAAAGTGACACGCTGGTTTTCATCCCTCGCGACACCCGCACCACTGCGGGATATGTCGGTAATTCGCAATATCAATGGTTTGAGATTATGAAGAAGGTTTTTGGTTTTTCGTCGTTTCACGCGTATACACTCATGATTTAGAGATGCTGTATCTTATTTCATCCCTTTATGAGCTTCCAGCTAAATTAGGTCTATCCTTTAGGAAACGTTTAAGAAAGCTTGATTACACTCTTGGCATCATATTGAAGGGGAAGGCAGTGTTACTGATTTATAGTGGATGCGTACCTGAGCTAGATCTCATTCTTGCAGAAAAATTACCTTCAAACGGCGACCAATTAACAATAATACCCGCAAAACCATCAGATTATAAAGATGCGACATATATTGCAGACTACTACCGAGAACTTGGTATAGAAGCGCAAGGCCTATTCAAGGATGAATACGAAGACAGAGGCCTCTTAAGTCAAAAAGTACTAGCATCGAACGCGGTTTATCTCATGGGTGGTAACACGTATGAATTCCTCCATTATGCTAGATCAGTCGATTTATTCACTATCTTGACCAAATTAGAATCAAATGGCGGCACAATTGCTGCTGAATCGGCTGGTAGTATTATTTTGTCTGATAACATTGCTACCGCTAGCCTTCCTAGCAGTGATGTGGATGAAAACACCCTAAATATGACAAATTTTCAATCAATGGGTCGATTATCATTTCATATTAGTCCACACTTTAATCCTGAAAAAAGTCAGTTAGAAGCGGATTTAGAAGAATTGCAACAGTTGGCAAACACTTCCAATCAGTATGTCTTATTGTTGGAAGATGGCGAAGGCATTGTCATGTCTGACGATATTATTCAACAATTTGTGGGAAATGCCAAAGTGATAAAACCTCAAAGTCAATCTGAGGGAAATCTAGTTATGAAGACATTTATATCTAGCGAGTTATCAACGAGTTAATTTGCTGAAAAATATAGGTTATATCTTAGAAATGGCCTATAGTATTGGGTAATATTCCTATTTTTATAGATACATGGCAATTATCTGGCAGCAAACCATTGGCGATGACCGATATGAAGTTCGTACTGCCGGAGCGAGCATTCGCTTATACAGTAATGGCGTATTTCATAGTCAATATAATCCTGAACGAGAGATCAGCAATAGCATTTGGGATTTGCTAATTTTACCTACCTTTTTTTATCCTGTTGGCCATGTAAAACGAATATTAATTCTGGGTGTTGGCGGTGGTGCAGCAATAAAATTGCTGCATAGTTATGCTATTCCTGAGAAAATTGTAGGTGTTGAACTAAATCCTACGCATTTAAAAGTTGCGCGAAGATTTTTCAGAATCACCAATAAACAAGCAGAACTTGTTTGTGATGATGCAGTTAATTGGCTAAAAAACTATTCTGGTCCAGGCTTTGATCTGATTATTGATGATTTATTTGGTCATAAAGATGGTGAAACATTACGCGCGGTAAAACTGGATAGTACATGGTTAACGCTTTTAAACAAGAATTTGACGAAGCAAGGCTTGTTGGTTACAAATACAGCAGAATTAAGTGATTTTAAAAACAGCGGTTTTATGACAAACAAACGGATACGTCATGCCTTTAAATCTACATATAAATTGACGCATCCAACTTGTGAAAATCGTGTTTATGTTTTTTGTAAAAAAGAAGAGAGTTTGAAGGTTTTAAAGCAAAATATTAGTCAGATACCACAAACCTTAGCCAGAAACTCTATGCTAAAACTGGCATTAAGAATGCGTAAGTTTCAGATTGGATCCCAATAATTTTTAACTGCGTTTTTTAGGAGATTGACGAGTGGCTGCAAAAGATTTTGATTTTACAACACAATCCACCAAAGATATTGAAGATAAACAAGCGATTGTCGCAATTGATAACGATGCTGATATTGAACTGATCGTGAAAACCCTTAAAGCAGATGGTATACGTGTTTTAGGCAAAGGTAAAAATGGCGATCATGCAATGGAAATGGCTAGAAAACATAAGATGGGTACTTTTTTTCTAGACTATGATATCAGTGAACTTGGCTCAAATGCGGTACTTGAAAAACTCAAAATAAAATGCCCGAATATAAAGGTTGTTGTGATTTCAAAACAATTGAATAAAGAACAAGTCAATGATGCAAAAAAACGTGGCGTGGTCGGCTTTTTAGCTAAACCTTTAAAAGATGATGCCATAAAAAAGATATTAACAAAACTATAATTAATAAACGGAAACACGATGGTAGAAATAGGTAAACTCAATAAACTTTGCGTAAAAAATAAATCAACATATGGCTATAACCTAGAGGGTGGAGATTTAGGCGATATATTATTACTCAATAAACAAACGAAAGAAGAGCTATCAGCGGGTGATATGGTCGATGTATTCGTCTATATGGATTCTGATGAAAAACTCCTAGCCACCATGAATCAACCCAAAGCCATGGTGGGAGAGTTTGCTTATTTAAAAGTAGTTGCTCTCAATCGTGCGGGTGCATTTCTCGATCTGGGATTGGCTAAAGATGTATTAGTCAGGTTGTCTGAACAAAGAGTGCCTATGAGAGAAGGGCAGTCCTATGTCGTTTATATCTTTCGTGAAGACGAAGGTATGCGTTTAGCTGCTTCGTCTAAACTCGATCATTATTTTAATCCTGATATTGCTCATTATGATGAAGCTCAAAAAGTTGATATTCTGGTTTGGGAGCAAACCGAACTAGGATACAAAGTGATTATTAATAATGCTGACTTAGGTTTGCTTTATAACACTGAAATTTTTCACACCCTTAACATAGGTCAAAAAACAGAGGCTTATATTAAGAAGGTTAGAGATGACTTAAAAATAGATCTTGTATTACAAAAGCCAGGTTATGAAAAACCCGATGCATTATCACAAAAGATAATTAAAAAATTACAAACCTCAGATGGCTTTATTGATGTCAATGATAAAAGTGATGCCCATGAAATTTCTCGAATGTTTGGTGTGAGTAAGAAAAAGTTTAAAATGGCAATTGGCGGACTATATAAAAAACGAGTAATAGAGATTTCGAAAGAAGGTATTCACTTAATCGAAAAATGAAAAGCACATGCAAGCGTTTAAAATTGAGTAAGAATTACATTTTGGATGAACTGGAAAAGCAAAAAACTATTTTGTCGGTTTACTTTTGCTAGTTCCAACTATTTAGCACTATGTCGGATAATAATAAACCCATATTATGGTATTTTGCAGATCCGATGTGTTCGTGGTGTTGGGGTTTTTCGCCGGTAATAGAACAAGTGAGAGTTCAATTTGCTGATCAATTAAAAATAGCATTAAACTTAGGTGGTTTGAGACCAGGAACCACGCATACTATCACTCAAAACGAACGCGATGAAATTTTACATTATTGGCATGCTGTGCAACAAATGACAGGAGCTGAATTTAAATTTGAAAATGCGATGCCTGAAGGGTTCATTTATGATACAGAACCAGCCTCGCGCCTAGTGACATTGGTGGCTGCGATTGATCCCGAGTTAGTCTTTAAATGCTTTCATAACATTCAAGCTGCATTTTATCGTGATGGAGAAGACGTTACATCAAAAACCACGTTAAAAAAAATTGCTGGGAATTTGGGTGTTTCTGAAAACCAATTTAATGATTTATTTGATTCAGCCAATATTAAGCAGAATACTCAGCAGCACTTTGAAGGAACGTATCAGGCCGCAATAAGAGGTTTCCCAGCTATCGTATGGCAAGACATTAATAATACTGAAAAGTTGTGTAGTGGATATGTGCCTTTTGAAAAATTATCAAACCAAATCGAAAATAAATTAAAAAATAGTGCTAAACAAAGAGTTTAGATATTGTCACTGACGTTGTGTTATTTGGTACAGAAAGAGAGAAAGAATCGATTGCGTAACCGATCTGAGTACGCAAAACACAACGTCAGTGATTAAAGGTGAATGTGTTTTAAACACAACCTGTAGGTTTTGGTAGACCACCATATTTTGTTATAGGTTTCATAGGGCCAGTAAGCCATAAATCAAACAATGACTTTTTGTCTTCATCGATATATTTGGCAAATTTGCGAATGGCAGGTACTACATTGTGCTCTTCATAATATTCACGAGCTTTCATAATATGGTTCCATTTAGCATCGGATAACTCATATTCGTCAGCTTCAGCCATAGCACGAGCAATATCGGCAGTCCAGGCATTCATATCAGTAAGATAGCCATCACCATCACGTTCTGGTAAATCCATCTTGTTTCCCCCTTTAAATAATAGTGAATTTATGCCTATATTATAGCGTATTTGAAAGAATTTATCTCCTTCAAATTATGTGTATAAATCCATAGAATTAATATTCAATAAATACCAGGGATTCACTAAGGAAAATTTCTTTTAGTGTGAAACAAATGTTAGAGTGTGTAGTCTATGTGGTATAGCAGATAGGTGCGCTTTCTTGAAAACTCATTTTCTAAAAACGATATTTTTGTTCGTCAGTTTGACTTCTTCACAAACGTTGTTAGCCAGTGATATTTTAAATCCAGATCTAGATGACAAGGAATATTTTAGTGAAACCTTTACTCTATTTGCTGACCTCAGTAATGGCGCTTACATCTATGGTCAGGTCGGTGTGTCGAACATCGGACCTGGCAATGAAAGGGGTATTTGTCGAATATTAATTTCATTGCCAGATACAGGTCCAATAAATCATTCAATTATCGTGGATAAGAAGGAATGGTCTTATTCAGAAGATGCTCAATTATTACAAGTTAAAGCATGCCAACTTAAATTGCTTAGCGATAAAAAACTGTTAGTATTTAGTGGTGAACTAGAAGAACAAAAAATTAAAATAACACTTCATGATGCGCCTAAAAAACATAAAACTCCCAATGACCGCTTATTAACGAAAGTCGGTTATTATAAATCAGATATTCTAGTACCTTGGTCAAAGGCAACAGCGTCATATGAAGTAAATGGCGAAAATATTAATGCAGCAGGTTTTGGTTATGCAGATCACTCGCGATCTACCTTGTTGCCCGCCAAACTGGCTCATCAATGGGTAAGGTTTAGAGGGCTTAATAGTAAAAATTCAAAATTATTATTGGCGAGACAATCTAAGAAAGACGAACCCTTTGAAGGTTGGTATTGGGGGCAGAAAAGTACAAAGCCAACGAGTTTTAAAGAACTCGTATTAAGCAATCAAACAATCGATAACATTCAGCATTGGAATATAAATGTTACTAATAGGGCATCGAGTTATAAAATTAAAACAGAAAAATTACTAATCCGATACGCGCCCATGGAAGACAAGGGTGTTTTGGCAAAAATGTTATCCTTTTTTATGGGAAATCCCGTAACATATACCTATCGTGCGAAGTTAATATCAGATGACGGGGTTGAATTGCCTGGTATTTTAGAAATTGCAAAAATTAATGGGGAATAGTAGATGTCTTTCTCGGTATAATAATCGCTTGTGTATTAGCGTATAGCTAGAGATTCACTAGTTCAACCATTATTCTAAATCGGAAAAATATGTCATATTGTCGATCTTGCCAAAAAATAATAATGATTATCTGCTCTCTCATTGGAATAGGTTTATTTACGACCAATGTTCAGGCAAATAATTTCTTGTCTCAAAGCCGAAATATGCCAGCAATGGGTCAAAACGCATTAGGTTTTGGTTATTACAATGCGCCAGTTGTCTACAAATATAAAGACGGCTCAAAAGACGATTACCTATCAAGCTATAATGGTTGGTTTGTAAAGTATGTCCGTTATTTTGGTCCAACTTACGCCTTACAAGCACATTATCTTCAAGCGCATGGCGAAGAAGATATCAGAGAAGTGAGCGGTTCCTTTTTATATGGCTTTAACATTGGCGGGCCAGGTATCGGTGGTTATGTGGGAGTAAGTTATTCTTTAAAACAGCGAACACAATTTGCCGGTGAACCACGCATAAGCAACGAAAAAGAATATGGTTGGGATTTTCCCGTCGGCGCAAAAATGAAAGCAGGCACAATGACTTTCAGTTTGGAAACGCGTTATAAATACTTTTTATTGGAAGGTGATAATGTCAGCGCTGATTCTGTGCGGTATCCGTTGTTTTTTAGCGTTTTGATGGATTTTTAGATTTGTAGTGGTTTTTCCCTTCGTATAATTATTTCTGTGCTTGTATTTTGAGCGTTCCTTTCTCTAAATAAAGTAGAAATCCTATTCGCTAATTCCAATATTGCTAAAACGGGTATATCCTTATTAACTTTATTATTTCTTACTTATGATTTGAAATCAGGATCGACATAGTTCAATTAAAAGCAATATGAAAGATAGATATTATCAATGAGTATTCTATGTCTCAATCTTGTTCTGCATCAGGGAACTTTAAAGTTACTAATTCAAATAAAAAATCACATATCACTAATATTTAATGATAGCAAATAAATATTGAATACAGGTTCTAACATTTGGTTATTAAAAAAATTGATGTTTCTTTATTAACCCAGTGCTTGAATTCAATACCTAGTGTAATTTGATGAAATGTACCTACTTTGGAGTTTGCACTTAGCATATGAATATGTGGTCTATGTTCTGATTTTGTAATCAACTAATATCCATTATAATAAGAGCTACCAAACTCTCGCTTTTGTAGTGGGGATCACATAAGCGAAATAAAGGATAGGTAAAGCAATTAATCAATAGGTCAATTTATTCGATGTACGAAAAAGCCCAGCAAGGCAATTCAAACTTTATCAACATCAAAGGGCAAGAGATATTCTTATGAGCGTAATATTGCAATCAGATGATGTCAAAGTGTCTACCCATAAATTAGAGCCAAAAGAAATAGGAAAGCAACATTTTCATAGTTTTGTTGAAGAAATTATTTTTTGTTTGATTGGTCGTATTGAAGTTAAATTATTTTTTCGAGATATATTGGTTAGCTTAGTACCAGGAGAAAGTTTGAGCATTGAGAAAACAAGAATTCATTCCGTAATTAATTTAATTGCATCAATATCAAAGTATTTGATTGTTCAAGGAGTAGGCAAATATGATTTTATAGATCATATTCCTTTAACAGGTTTGTCAAAAAAACCACGAACTGATCGAAATTGAACTGATAGAAAGTATGCGCCCGAGCAAAGTACATAACCAAACGTTTAAGCTGGGTTCAGGTTGGTCAACATAAAATAAAATTCAGAGAATAGATAATGGCGGATCAAAATTATTCTAAAAAAACTGACGAATGGGTAAGTAAAAATATTCAATGGCAAATATCTGAAAAATAAAGTGGAAGCAAGATTACACTAATTCACGAGGGTTAAGTTCCGTCATTCGACTATGACGATATTTGCAAACAGGGTTGGGACCATTTTTAGGAAGTTTAAAGGTGTTTTTAGATACTGGAAAAGAAACTCCACATGGAGATGTCCTTGCTAAATAAAGTAAAAATAGAGTTTTATCAAGATTTAATATGAAAGTGAAAATAAATTGAAAAAATCAACATTTCTTTTATTACTTATAATATTAATTTTCTCAACCTCAGCCAATGCGCTCCGTTGTGGAAATTCAATTGTAGTCAAAGGTGACTCTAGTTTTAAGGTAAAGAAACTTTGTGGAGATCCAGCATTTACCGATCAATGGGAAGTCATTCATAGTAAAACAGTCAAAAATACAAACTCGAAATCTAGAATTGAAAATACAGAGATTCAAGAACTTTGGACATATAATTTTGGTTCAAGTAAATTAGTTCAATATCTAAGTTTTATCAATCATGAATTGGTAAAAATTGAATCTGGATCCCATGGTTTTAATGATGACAAGCAACATAACCGTTCAAAGTGTGGCATTTACGCATCAGTCAATGATTTAAAAATTGATATTTACCGCAAATGCGGAAAGCCGACTGCAATGCTCAAACACCCTAATGTAATTAAAAAGAATAGTATTGGTAATAAAATTACTAAAGAGAGGTTTGAAACAAAACAAACTGAAGAGACTTGGGTTTATGATAGTGTTAAATCACGATTTATTTATCATATAAGGTTTACCAACGGTAAAGTTACTGAAATAAAACAAGAGTAATCTTTATATGCGAAAAAATAGTTCTGATGATTTTTTATATACGTTAATGGAAATTTGTGTCAATCTATAAAGAAATTTTCAGTGTTTTAGCGATAGCAATTACCTTTTTTGCATTTTTTCCCTATGTTCGATCTATACTAAAAAACGAAATAAAACCGCATATTTTTTCGTGGGTTATTTGGGGTTCTACAACCATTATTGTGTTCTTTGCCCAGTTAGAGGGTGGTGGAGGCATAGGTGCATGGCCAATTGGCATCTCTGGCTTAATAACCATTTATATTGCCTTTTTAGCCTATACACATAAATCTGACACTAGTATTACAAAAGTTGATTGGTGCTTTTTTCTGTTAGCAATGGCTTCTTTACCTTTTTGGTTTTTTACATCTGAGCCATTGTGGGCGGTTGTCGTATTAACTATGGTAGATGTGCTTGGATTTGGTCCAACGTTTAGAAAGGCGTACCAATACCCCTATGAAGAAAACTTACTGTTTTTCACATTATTTTTTTTCCGAAATATAATTGTTATTCTTGCTTTAGAATTTTATTCTTTGACAACGGTTATGTTTCCAGCTGCTATTGCTGTTGCGACTTTAATGTTAATATTAATGATTTTAAATCGAAGGCGTATATTGCCCAGGGTGATTTAAAGGACACAGTAATAGCCAACAGCCAATGTGTACTAAAATTCACCTAACGAATGAAGTTAGCCTAGAAGTATTTTTTTCATTCTAAGCAATAATTAAGCATTTTGAGCTTTGGAGAAAACCGAAACAGTGAAAGATAGATCTCATTTAATTGAATGGTTGCTAGAAGGTGATATTTCCATTCAATACCAGATTTATCGTGATTTGTTAAAAACTGAAAGGCCAGACCTTCAGGATCGTATTGAAAAAGAAGGATGGGGTGCTCAATATTTGAGTTTTCGGAAGAAGGAAGGGCATTGGGGGGATCGTTTTTATCAACCGAAATGGATTTCAACGCACTATACCGTTTTAGATTTAAAAAACCTCTCTATTTCGCCAAATAATGAACTAATTAGACAATCTTTATCGCAAGTGTTAGAAGAGCCCAAAGGTAGCGATGGCGGTATTTCACCATTTGGAAAGGAAAAGAAATGCGATGTCTGCGTAAATGGAATGTTTCTTAACTACGCTTCATATTTTAGAATGAAAGAAAAAGAGTTAAAGTCAATTGTTGACTTTTTGTTAGCTGAACATATGGAGGATGGTGGTTTCAATTGTCGTTCAAATTCAATTGGAGCAAAGCATAGCTCATTGCATTCAACACTTTCTGTCATCGAAGGTATTCTAGAATACTCTCGGAATGGTTATCAGTATAAACTTAAAAAGTTAAAAAGCGCAGAGAAAAAATCAAGAGAATTCTTGCTGCAGCATAGGCTCTTTCGATCTGATAGAAGCGGGAATATTATTGATAAAAAAATGTTGTTGCTTTCGTATCCATCGCGTTGGAGATACGACATATTAAGATCATTGGATTATTTTCAAAATGCAAGTGTGGAATATGATCCAAGAATGCAGGATGCTATTGATGTATTGAAGAACAAGCAGCGTACAGATAAGACTTGGCCAGTACAAGCGAAACACCCAGGCAAGACTCATTTTGATATGGAAAAGACTGGAGGGCCAAGTCGTTGGAATACATTAAGGGCTATGAGAGTAATTGAACATTTTTGTGGCACGCAGTGAGTGATTGGCTTTGCTACAAATATTATGAAGTATGATTAACTATAGGCCAGAAATGAATTTTATTTTGCCTCAGTGTTATGGTATTGGTATAAATTATGACTCGTGAAGAAATACTCTTAGTTTATGATAAAGAATGTCCAGCCTGTGATAATTATTGCCAAGTTATACGAATAAGGGAGAGTGTAGGCGATTTAAAAATCATCAATGCGCGGGATAATAGTGAGGTATTGAAAGAAATTACATCTGAGGGATTAGATATAGATCAGGGTATGGTGTTAAAAATGGGAGGGCGACTGTATTATGGTTCTGATGCAATTCATGCTCTTGCATTAATTGGTAGCCGTTCCGGATTTCTTAATCGCCTTAACTACTGGTTGTTTAAATCAAAATTTCTGTCAAAAATTTTATATCCAATATTTCGGTTTTTGCGCAATCTTTTGCTGAAAATTTTGGGGAAGACAAAAATCAACAATTTAAATGTTGGTGGAAATGATAAGTTTTAATAATCTATCGTTTAAGAGTTAGATAAATAAATGCTATTTAATAATGTTAAACCCATCTCGGTTAGATTTCCCCTTTCTGGTCAGTGGTGTGCTGTTAATACACCGGGTGAAAAAATTCCCAGCCATGGAACGCATTTATTAGGTCAAACTTATGCTTACGATTTTCTACAAATAGATTGGAATAAAGAAGGATACAGATTTACTAGTAGACCTAGGTTTCAAAGTATTTTATTTGGCGTAAAATTGCAAGACACTTTTTGTTGGTCTCAGCCGATATTTTCACCCTTTGATGGAGAAGTCGTTGAAGTCAGTGATGGGCTGAAAGAACGAAATCCAGTTCATATAGTCCGAGATTTATTTGCCGTAATTAAAAATGGAATTTTCTTGAAGGCTAAAGAAAATGAGGAATTCAAATTGGTGCTCGGAAATTATATTATACTCAAGAGTAATGAAGCTTATGCTCTTATCGCACATGCTCGCTGTCATTCAATTCTGGTCTCAGTTGGGGCGAAAATAAAAGAAGGTCAACACCTAGCGGATGTTGGTCACTCTGGAAACTCGTCTACACCACATCTTCATTTTCAATTGATGGATAGCCCTGCATTGATTGAGGCAAAAGGTCTTCCCTGTTGCTTTAAAAAGCTTGAAGTATATTATAATGGCATCTGGAGTGAGGTTGAAAACTATATTCCTGGTAAACGTGAAAGATTCAAGGATTAACTTTAACATAGCAATATGCTATGAAACGAGACATAGATCTAATTTTAGGAATTAAATGTACTTATTATTGAAGAGTAGTAACAAAAAACAAAAGTAAAAATTGATGGGGAATAATAATGGAATTTTACGATTCAGAAGATAATGTCAAACAATATATTGAAATGGCTGAAGGTTTTGACGGAAGAGAGCTAATTGAAATACTGAAGAAATTTGTTCCTGAAGATTCATCGATTTTAGAGTTAGGTATGGGACCAGGTGTTGACTTGGAGATACTGTCTAACTCATATGATGTAACAGGTTCAGATAATTCAATAGTCTTTCTAGATAGGTTTCGAAAGTCACACCCAGATTTTAAACTTATTAATTTGGATATAACAAATATCCAATGTGATACGCAATTTGATTGCGTTTATTCCAATAAAGTTTTACATCATCTTACTGATGAAGCGTTGAGAGAATCATTATTACAACAAAAAAGTTTGTTGCAGGATGATGGCGTTTTATTTCATACGTTTTGGCAAGGCAAGGACGTTGGTGAAATTGAGGGTATGTTGTTTAACTATCATACAGTGGATAGTCTCAAGAAGATTATAGGCGATACCTATAAAATAGTGGAAATAGAACCTTATAGTGAAATGGAAAATAACGATTCGTTGTATATTATATTGAGTAGTGAAAATAACGCTTAAATATTTATCAAAAGTACTATACCGTGGATTTAAATAGGTTGTCGATATGGGAAGACTAAGTGAACTCAAAGGGTTTGGACCATTTTCAGAACGATGCCTCAACGAAATTGGAATCTATAGCAAAGAAGACCTTGAAGGTAGGGGCGTTGTAAGGACGTTTGTTGAACTCAAAGCGAAAGGGGTTTGCAATGCTAGTTTAAATTTCCTCTATGCAATGGTTGGAGCGCTTGAGAATAAGCATTGGGCACAAATCGCAAAGACAGAGAAAGGCAGATTGATGTTTGAACTTGAAGGTTATCGTGAGCTAGAGGAATTACTCAACAAAGATCGCGGTTTAGCTGATGGGCGTCGGCGCAAGATTGAAAGCGGAGATTTTGAGCGTATTCCCGGAGTTGGGAAGAAAATGAACAAACGCTTTGTTGAATTAGGCTATCACAAGGTGAGTGATTTAATTGGTGAAGATCCCGAAGTCATGTACCAAAACCTGATGGCATTGCGTGGTGGTCATGTTGATCGTTGCGTTTTATATGTATTTCGATGTGCAGTTTACTATGCAAGCCATTCAATTCATGATGTTGAATTGTTAAAATGGTGGAATTGGAAAGACAGTAAATAGTGAATAGTCGGCGATTGGTCTCATTAGAAAATATAAATAACAATTTGGTTAACGTTATCATTTTGTTGATTTCATTTTTTGTATTCGGTAATTCATACGCTGGTGAATTACGTGATTTTGAGCAGGATGCAATTTCTAAACGTGACTCCAATGTTGAAAGGGCAGATAATGACAATGATTGTCATTTAATTTGGATGATATTATTTTCTTGTGGTGACCAAACAATTGATTTCGATTCACCTGTCACTATTCCTGAATCTGATGACTCTGGTCCAATCGTTTATAATACTGACGTTTACTTTCGTGCTGATACACAATACCAATATACAAAAACAGATGTAACAAGTGTTAACTTAGATTTAGCAGTTGCTAAAAGTGGTTTTGGGATTCGTACAAAAATAGCAAGATATAATGAAATATCGCCCAATGATCATTTAAATAATTTTCAATTTCATGGATTATTTAAGCCGCAACAAACGAATCAATTTAGCTTAGCTTTAGGGATTGGATTTGGTGTACTGCGAGGAGAGAAAAATACAACGGGTATCTCATTTTATATTCCAGCTAATTACCAGATAAACAGTCGTTTTAGCCTAGACGCCAGTGGTAGCATTACAAGCTTAAACCAAAATCCCATAATAGATACTCGTTTATCTATTCGAACGCATTATAAACGATTTTCATTATTATTAAGTTATCTGTCCTTAATTTCGCCTGAGGAAAGTATTCACGGTCCATCGCTAGGATTGTCTATGCAACTCGGAAAATAAATCGTTAATTCGTTTGCGTAAAGATACTTGTGTTTTTTAAATTGAATGTTCAGTACGCTTGTCACCATTATCACATCAATTTTTCGGAGAGTATAAATGGCAAAAATTACGGTTTGTATCGATTGTTCAGATATGGACAGTGCTATCCAGTTTTACACTAAAGCGCTTGGATGCGAATTGATCAACGAAGGAGAAGAGTATTCAGAGCTTGTTTCTGATGGTCTTACAATCTATTTAGGTAAAAATGCCGCTGGCACAAATCCGTTGATGAGTGGCGAAGCAGTTCGAAGTTATGAGCGTCATTGGACTCCAGTTCATCTTGATTTTATTGTCACCAATATCGAGGAATGTATTCCCTTAATTGAGCAATATGGGGGTGTGAAAGAAGGTGATAAAAATGGCGAATGGGGTTCTATTGCATTTTGTGCTGATCCGTTTGGCAATGGCTTTTGTGTGATGCAATATAGTAGTTAAGTGATATATTGATAAGAATTTAGAACAATCATATATTAATAATTTCTAAGTATAGATACTATAATCTATGTTTATTTCGCACATTTTAAATATGCTTGCAATATTAGTTAGTCAGAATAGTAAATCAATTTACCTACAATGCTTTTTTGACTAAATAATTATTTAACATTACAGTCACATCTATGTAACAAACCTAATTTAATCTTATGAACTTACAGTATACAGACGTCTAGACAACTAGACTATTTTATTGCTTCATAAGGAGAAGTTTAAATGAAAAGTGTTCCATTGTTAGCATCAGCGATGGCTGCTGCGGTTGCCTTAAGTACTAGTGCAATAGCTGCTGATGTTAAAGTTTATGGCAAACTCCATGTGTCAACAGATTACGTAAGTGCTGGTGATGATAGCCATGTATCTATGCATAGTAATTCTAGCCGTTTAGGTTTTAAAGGTTCTGAAAAACTCGATCACGGTTTAAAAGCTGTTTGGAAATTCGAAAGTTCAGTTGATATTTCAGACAAAGGTAGTTCTTTAGGCGCAAGAAATCGTTACGTTGGTCTTAGCAATTCAATGGGTCAGATAATTTTTGGTTATCACGATACGCCGTTTAAATTAGTTGGCGGTATGGTTGAGGTGTTGAGCGATACGATTGGAGATCGTCGTGCGATTTTGGGTAATGGTAATGGTAGCAATAAGTTCAATACACGCGCTAAGAATACTATTATGTACACATCCCCCAAAATCAGTGGATTCCAATTAAAAGCGCTTCAATCTTTGGGTGAAGATTCTAATCCAGATAATTCTGATGCAAACCGTATTACCAGTGTCAGTGCATCGTATGCTATATCACAATTAAAAGTTGCTGTCGCTTATGAAGACAATAAGCATTTAGATTCAACTGGAATACGCGCGGCAGCAGGTTACACTTTCGGCGGTACTTCACTAAATGGTATTTATGAAGTTATATCTTCCGATGATACTGCAAAATACGATCGTCCTGCTTTTGGTTTTAGTGTTGCGCATAAGATGAATAAAGTGAAAGTAATGGCGCAATTTTATATGGCTGATGCTTATAAAGATGCAAATGATACTGGTGCTTCCTTGTTAGCGTTAGGCGCATCATATAAACTTGGTAAGAAAACACAAGCTTACTTAGCTTACGCAATGGTAAATAATGACGATAACGCCAGTTTTGTTGTTGCTGATGGCGGTCATGGTGCAGATTATTTTTCAGGTATTGCTGGTGAAGACCCAAGTTCAGCATCATTTGGTTTGATTCACAAGTTCTAACAGGGATGTTAGATAAGCAAAACACGCTATATGGTTTTGCATAATAAAAATTAAGCAGTTCATTAGTGATATATATGCTAATACTGTTTTCATAATTATCCTCTCTCCCCTTACAAGCCGGCCAATGGATGGCCGGTTTTTTTCAATGAAAGATTTAATTTATAGATATTCTTCAATTTTATATTTCATTTAAAACTTCATATTTCCGTAACAAATTCTTCACATTCCAGGATTATCATTTTCTTTATTTGAGATAGAGATGTCTAGATGACTGGAAATCCAATTAAACGCATTGGGGATCGTGCAGTTTATGTCCAAATCAGTGAAATACTGGATGAGGAGGTACGAAGCCTTTACAACCCAGGTGATGTGCTACCCACAGAAAATGATTTAGCGGATCGTTTCTCGGTAAATCGTCATACGGTACGCCGTGCAATTGATGAATTAGTCTCGCAAGGCATGCTTGAACGAAAGCATGGCAAAGGAACCTTTGTTCTTGCTCAAATAAATTATTCCATAGGCTCAGGAACGCGTTTTACAGAAAATTTAAATTCGCTCGGCAGAAACAGTTGTAGTCATGTATTACGCAAATTGGTAATTCCGGCTGTCGCAGGTGTTGCAAAACGACTAGACATCGTAATAGGAAGCCCTGTCATTTGGATAGAGACTTTTAGAACTGTAGATGAGCAACCGTTTTGTATAATCTCACATTATTTGCCAAAAAAAGACTATGAAAAATTACTGCAAGACTATGATGGAGGGTCGCTCCATCAATTTCTGGATTCACGATTTAACATAAAGCTTCACAGAACAGAAAGTTTGATTACCTCAGTTTTACCCCAGGGGGAAGATGCGAGTTATTTGAAAATGCCTGCTCATCAACCTGTATTAAGAACCAAAAGTGTCAATGTGAATTCAACGACTAATCAACCTGTGGAATATGCGTTAACTCGATTTCGTGCTGATCGAACCGAATTGAAAATTGAGCCCTAAATTATTTAATTTTACATTATCAACTCTAGAGGAAAAAGATATGAATTTTAAGAAAGTTGTTTTTACCAGTATTGCAGCGTTGTCGTTTTCAATACCTTCTCTCAATGCGGCCAGTCTACCTGATGGCAGTAAAGAAAATCCGCTTCGTGTATTGATGGTACCAGCCGATACTGGCACCAACGATATTACAAAAGATTATGGACCGGTTTTCGATGGGATTACGAAAAACTACGGTATTCATTTCGATATTAAAGCGGGTAATAGTTACGCAGCTGTCGTTGAGGGTATGTGTAATAATCAGGCTGATATCGCCTGGTTTGGTGCATCTACTTACGGTGAAGCAAACAGTAAGTGTGGTGTAGACCTATTGGCTGTGGACGTAAAAAAAGGTGATTCATCGTATTTTTCAGGTATTTTTACTCGTAAAGGAAGCGGCATAAAAGAGATTAAAGACTTAAAAGGTAAGAGCATGGCTTTTGGTAGTACTAGCTCTACTTCATCATTTAATTTTCCAGTTGCAATGTTGATTGCAGATGGTGTTGATCCCGTTAAAGATCTAAATCGCGTTATTATTGCTGGCTCACACTCGGCTTCGCTCGCTGCATTAGCTGAAGGTAAAGTTGACGCTGCAGCGGCTTCATACAATTCATTTGGTAAAGCCGTTAAAAAAGGGGCAATTGATCCTAATAAATTTGAACCACTAGCTAAGTCTCAACCAATTCCTAATCCGCCATTAGCAATGAACAAAGGTTTGACTAGTACCATGAAGGCAAAATTACGAGATGCTTTCAATAACATCCACACTAAGATTGATTCTTCTAAAATTCGTGGTTATGGCGGTAAAAAAGTGGATCGCTATGATGCAAATTTTGACGAACAAAAAATCTATGATGCTTTAGCAAAATTAGGTGCTGTAACAAAGCAAGTTAAGGAAGGCATGATTGACAGAGCAGGCCAACGAAGCTTCGCAAACAATTAACTGACAAAGGGGATGTAATTATACATCCCCTTTTTCCCAATAAATGAGGTTACGTCATGTTGAAGTTTGAATCAGTCAGTCGTGTATACGACGATGGAACGAAAGCAGTTGATAATGTTTCGCTGCATATCCGGCCCGGTGAGTTTTGTGTTTTACTTGGTCCGTCTGGTGCGGGGAAATCAACCTTAATGAATATGGTTAACGGCGTTGTAGAACCCAGTGAGGGTAGCGTGACGCTGGGAGGTTTACTTTTAAACAAAAAAAATCTCTCTACAATTCAACGTCGGATAGGAATGATACACCAACAGTTGCATTTAGTACCTCGTCTTTCAGTACTTCACAATGTTTTGGCTGGTAAATTACCAGAGGTAGGGTTTTGGAGAAGTTTGATTAAATCTTTTCCTTTAAGAGATCAAAAACGAGCGTGTCAATTGTTGGATGAAGTGGGTTTGGAGGAAAAGCACCTTCATCGTCGTGCCTCAGCTATGTCCGGAGGACAACAACAGCGAGTCGCAATAGCAAGAGCTTTTATTTCTTCTCCTGAAGTTGTGCTAGCTGATGAACCGGTTGCCAGCCTTGATCCCGCCATGAGTCGTAGCGTTCTAAATAGTTTAAAAACGTCTGCTAAAACTCACGGTGCTACGGTAATTTGTACTTTACATCAACTGGACTATGCACTCGAATTTGCTGATCGAATTATTGCCTTGCGACAGGGTGAAATATTCTTTGATGGAAAGCCGTCTGAATTAGACGAATCAATCCAAACGCAGCTTTACAACTTGGAAAAACCTCAAGTAAATATTGAAGAGCTGGTAGCTGCATGAACTCTCAAATGAAACGTGAAAAGCATTGGCAAGACTGGGAAGTTCATCGCGCAATAACGCCAAAAAGTATTGCCATTGCTTTTGTGTTATTTATTTTACTTTCTATTTCTGCACATAACACAGAAATAGATAAAGCAGCTGTTGAAACCTCAAAAGCGGTATTGTCAGTTGTGGGAATAGGAGAGTCACAAGTCCTTGACGGTGCTGTGCGATTCGGCACTAAAGCATTTCCCATACAAATTTCTGAACGGACTCCCGTCAATCGTTTAAACGATTTCGATCGAAATGATTTGCCTTTGTTTGCTTATATTGAAATGGGAGAAGAGCGCGATTACGACGCACTTACCAATACCTGGACGACGGAAAAAATGGAATTCCTTGTAGAACCTCTTGGTTATCTGCAGAAAGTGCTTGTCAAGATGTGGGAAACGATTGAAATGGGATTTTGGGGTACTGTTATTTCTATCATGATATCACTGCCACTTGGAATATTGGCCAGCCGTAACTATGCGCCTTATCGATCAGTTTACACCGTGGCTCGTGGGTGGTTGAGCTTACACAGAGCCATGCCTGAACTCATTGTTGCTTTGTTTCTTGTGCTCATGTTTGGTTTTGGTCCAATTGCGGGTGTCTTAGCTCTGGCAATTCATACCAGTGGTGTATTGGGAAAATTTTTTGCTGATGAAATAGAAAATGCGCCACCAGGACCGCAGCAAGCTTTAGGTAGCTCGGGCGCCGGTGCATTAAAAGTGCTTCGTTATGCTGTTTTTCCTCATGTCTATCCTGCATGGATTGCCTATGTGCAATATATATTTGAACGAAATATACGTACTGCAACGGTATTGGGTATTGTTGGTGCTGGAGGCATAGGAATGGAGCTTAAGGGGCGTTGGGATTTATTTGATTATGATCATGTAGCCACGATTTTATTGATTATTTTTCTTACCGTCGTTGTATTGGAATATTTTTCACAAAAACTTCGTAATCATGCGTTATAAAATAAAAATATATTTTTTCCAATCAACTTGTCTAGACATCTAGATTCAGAGGGTAAAATGACAGAACGAAGAAACTGGGTAAGTGCCTTAAATGCAATTCCATCAAATGAGTTGATAAGCACTGTAGAAGAATTAACAGAAGACTGGATTGTACGACCAAAATCGATTCCACAATCAGGCTTGGGAATGTTGAAAATAAAAGACAGTGCTTTTAATGAATCGTTCTTTCTCGGTGAATTTCCATTCGCTTCAGCCTGGGTCGAAATAGTGACACCAGAAGGATTATCTGCAGAAGGTGCTGCTCAAGTGATGGATGATCGAGTAGAGCTGGCAGAAGCATTAGCTTTGTGTGATGCCATTCTTTCTGCACGGGTACCTGGCTGGGAGCAGATATCGGCATTGGTTGAAAAAGGAATGATGATTCGCAAAACAATTAGTCTGGAGCGAAAACAGATATTGGCCCGTACACAAGTTGATTTTTCTTTATTGGACGATGTAGGAGAAGAAAATGTTGAAACTTGATCCAATCTGGCAGTCTGAAATTCAGCAGGCTCATTTTCGATTACTGCTAGATGCGATGGCCCATCCCGGTCGCTGTTATTCCGTTACGGCTCAAGTAAAAGAATCGCCAATGGCTTTGGGGATACTAGCCATATTGCTCGATGCTGAAGTTTCGTTAGCAGATCCACATGGTTCATTGAAAAACGAAGACTGGTATTTGTTGCAAGCAAAATCGATGTCGCCCGAACAAGCAGATTATATATTGTGTGACGGAACTCTAGTACCAGAATTTGAACCGAAACTGGGGACTCTGCCCAGTCCGGAACAATCTGCAACTCTGGTATTGGTCGTCAATAAAATTGGACAAGGTGATATCAATTTAAAACTTAAAGGCCCTGGTATTGCCGAAACCGAAGAACTTGCAATTAGTGGTATCACATCTGATTGGTTTTCTAGACGAGAGGATTGGGTATGCAGCTTTCCTTTGGGCGTTGATTTCATTCTTGTTGATGATACTCAGATAGTTGCAATACCTCGGACTACCAAAGTGGAGATCATCTAATGGGATATGTTGCAATAAAGGGCGGCGGCCAGGCAATAGATGGAACCAAAGAGGTTTATGATTTTCTGCGTACGCGCCAGGGGGATCAGGCTTCTCCCCTTAATACAGATACTATAGAACATCAATTACGTTTGCTACATAGCCGCGTTATATCTGAAGGTGGTGTATATCACCCGCAACTCGCTTCACTCGCCATCAAACAAGCACAGGGTGATACTTTAGAAGCCGCGTTTACTTTGCGAGCTTTTCGCTCGACTCAGCCACGACTTGTTGAAACACCAATATTGAATACCGAAAATATGCGAATTACTCGACGTATTTCATCAGCATTCAAAGATATCCCTGGTGGACAAATGTTAGGGGCATGCACTGATTATCATTTAAGACTGATGCGTATGGACCTGCTGGATGAATCACCAGAACAGTTTAAAGCGATTACAAAAAAATGGTTTTCTGAAAGTGAAGATACAAACATTCCAGATACTTTTCCCAAGGTGTTGGATAGTCTTCGTGCTGAAGGTTTACTACCGAAAATTGAAAACAATCAGCATTCGCAAACAGCTTTTGATATTACACGAGAACCGCTGATTTTTCCGGTTCCACGATCAGCAGCTCTTGCCACCATGGCTCGCGCGGAACAAGGTTCGTTGTTGGCCATAGCTTATTCCAATATGCGCGGTTATGGCGATGTACATCCGACTGTAGCTGAACTGCGTGTTGGTTATCTACCTGTTTTTTTACCTCATCCAATTACTGGTGAGTTAATGGAAATAGGCGAAGTAGAAATGACAGAATGTGAAGTTGTGGCAATGTACGAAAGTAATAAAACAGATGATAAACCGACTTTTACTTTAGGGTATGGCGCCTGTTTTGGACATAATGAAGTTAAAGCGATTAGCATGGCCATCCTCGATCGCGCTTTACAAAAAGGCATGAAAGATGGTCCAAGTAATCCATCTGAAGATCCTGAGTTTGTTTTGTTGCATATAGATGGCATCGACTCAATGGGTTTCTGCACTCACTACAAGATGCCACATTATGTCACCTTTCAATCTGACATGGATCGACTACGCTCAACTCAACAAAAACAAACTCAAGAGGAGCCCATGTCATGAGCAGCGCTTATCCGTTCGGTTTTCTTGATGAATACGCAAAAAAAGAAATACGTCGTACTACATTAAAAGCTGTCGCACTTCCAGGTTATCAGGTGCCTTACTCAAGCCGTGAAATGCCAATGGGTAGAGGGTTTGGTACGGGCGGCCTGCAATTAACACTGGCTTTATTGGGTAAGGGGGAAACTTTAAAAGTCATAGATCAAGGCTCTGATGATTCGGTGAATGCCGTTAATCTACGTAGTTTTATCGAAATGACTTGTGAAGGAATTAATACCACTACAAAAACACATGAAGCGAATGTTATTCAGTCACGTCATCGTATTCCAGAGAAACCATTGCGTGATGATCAACTTATCGTATTGCAGGTGCCATATCCCGACCCACTTGTTGTGGTAGAGCCTTCGGAAGATAAACGTAAAACATTGCATGGTGAAGCTGACTATTCGCGTTTATTGGTAAAACTTTACGAAGATATTGTTAAGTTCAACGAGATTACTATTTCGCATCGATATCCAACACGTATCAACGATCATTATGTTATTGATCCATCTCCCATTCCTCGATGGGATGTTCCAAAAATTAACCAATCAAATGCTTTAATATTGTTTGGTGCTGGGCGAGAAAAAAAGATTTATGCCGTTCCGCCTTACACTAATGCAGAACCACTTGCCTTTGAAGACGTCCCGTTTCGTGTCGAAGATTTTACTGACGAAAAACAACAACGAAGAGCATGTAAACGCTGTGGTTGCACCAATAGTTTTCTCGACGAATTTATTGACTCAAACAAAGGCGAGAAAATATATCAATGCTCAGATACAGACTGGTGCGATGAACACGGAGGTTCGAGTGTCGCGGAAGGCACGACTCCAGGGATGGAGGAGGTAGAGCAATGCAAGGAGCAATTGCCGAGGACGCCGGAAGTGAGGGATGAATTTCTTCAAAGTATTAGTGTAGCAGGGAAAACAAGCCATGGATAAGGTACTTAAAGTGAATAAGTTATCTAAAATATATGGATCCGGTTGTCCTTCTTGTTTCGAATTAACAGGACCTAAATACAATACCAATATTTGCCCAAGATGTGGCAGTGTTGTAGCAGCGCACGACGTTTCGTTTTCATTATATAAAGGCGAAATTCTCGGCATTGTGGGTGAGTCTGGCTCGGGTAAATCCACTGCAGTTAAAAGTCTTAATTTTGATCAGGAGCCCAGCTCAGGTAGCGCTTCTTTTTTTTATGAAGGTCAGCAATATGATCTTTTCATGATGAATGCTGCTCAACAGCGACGTTTATCAAATCATCGTTTTGGTATGGTTTATCAAAATCCCCATTTGGGATTAAATTTTGATATCTCTGCGGGTGGTAATATTGCCGAGCGGTTGTTGATGTCTGATGTTGATAATTATGCAGAAATTCGTTCGCGCGCAACAGGATTATTATCACGCACAGAAGTTCTACCCGAACGGATGGATGAATTACCAAAGAATTTTTCTGGTGGTATGCAACAACGTGTACAAATCGCCAAAGCATTAGCAACCAATCCACCACTTTTATTCCTTGATGAGGTGACCACTGGGCTTGATTTGTCCGTACAAGCTGCAATTTTGGATTTAATACTGGAAATTCAACAAGAGAAACAAACTGCAATGATTGTTGTTACCCACGATCTTGGTGTGATTCGCTTATTGGCCGGTCGAACCCTGGTGATGAAGTATGGCAGAGTCATTGAGTCAGGTTTGACTGATCAGATTCTGGAAGATCCGCAACATGCTTATACCCAACGGTTAGTGGCATCGGCGCTTTAATTAAGAACGACATAATGGAACACGTATGAATAAAACACCCATATTACGAGTTGAAGGTTATTCCAAACATTTTGAGCTTCATGAACAGGGAAAGGTTATACCATCATCGCACGATGTAAATCTGGAAGTTTATGCTGGGCAACTTACGGCTTTAATCGGCCCAACGGGTGCGGGAAAATCTACTGTACTCAAAGGTATTTACCGAACTTATTTACCTACGGCAGGACGAATCTTGTTTCGTACTAAAAACGATCATGAAATTGATCTAGCGCAAGCAGATGAACATCAAATTTTAGATTTGCGGAGAAAAGAAATCGGTTTTGTGACTCAGTTTTTACATGCACTGCCACGACAGGCGACTGAAGATGTTGTTGCGCAACCTTTAGTACAGCGTGGAATGGCTAAAAAGCAGGCTCGCGAAATCGCTCGTGAAACGTTGTATGACATGAATCTATCAGAACGTTTGTGGGGGATTTCTCCTGCAACTTTTTCAGGTGGTGAAAAACAACGCGTTAATCTTGCTAGAGGTTTAGTCTCTCGTCCTCGTTTGTTGTTGTTGGATGAACCCACTGCCAGTCTCGACCCCAAAACAACTGAGCGCGTCGTCCGTTTAATAGAAAAGTTAAAAAAAGATGGAGTAGCAATGTTAGCAATTTTTCACCATCCAGATTTGGTAGAACGTATGGCGGATCATGTAGTGGAATTAGCATTACCTATTGGAATAGAAAAGCAGCTTCAGGAGATTGCTTAATGAAAACTTATTTAACACATGCACGAATTGTATTACTTGATGAAATTATTGAAGACGCTTCTTTACTTATTGAAGGTGGTAAGGTCACTGCAATAAATCCTCAAATAGTCAATGGCGTTGAGACGATAAATCTTACAGGCAAAACACTCATGCCCGGTATGATTGATCTTCATTGTGATGCTTTAGAGAAAGAAGTTGAGCCTAGGCCGAATGTTCATTTCCCTTTGGATTTTGCCTGTGCCCAAGCTGACAAACGTAATGCAGCGGCAGGCATTACCACGGTGTATCACGCGTTGTCTTTTGCTCATGAAGAACTGGGAGTTCGTAACAATGATTTTGCGGCTGAAATTGCACATGCGATTCATGATTGGAGGCCACATGGTTTGATTGATAATCGAGTACATTGTCGATATGAGATCACTGACGAAACAGGGCTACCCATTTTAAAGCAATTACTTGCTGATGATGCGATGCACCTAATTTCGATGATGGATCATACGCCTGGTCAAGGACAGTTCAAAGATATGGCAGCCTATCATAACTATTTTACACAAAATTATAAAAAGACTGCTGATGAAGTGGAGATTCTTGTGGAGCGAAAATTGGCAGCAGCATCAGGAGCATTTGCGCGCATGCAAGAGCTTGCATTGGAAGCACATGCCGCGGGTATTTCCGTCGCTAGCCATGATGATGATTCAAAAGAACGTGTTGAGACAATGAGTGGCATTGGTGCAGACATATCTGAGTTTCCTGTTTCAATTGATGCAGCGTCTGCGGCAAAAGCAGCAGGTATGTCTACCATTTTTGGTTCACCCAATATTCTACGAGGAAAAAGTCAATCAGGTTCAATGAAAGCGATCGAAGCAATTAAGGAAGGTGTGGCTGATTGTTTGTGTGCAGATTATTCGCCAGCTTCGCTTATCGTATCTGTTTTTCGTATTCCAGAGATATCTGATTTGGATCTAGCCAGCGCTATACGTTTGGTTACTAGTAATCCTGCTAAAGCGGCTCGTCTGGATGATCGAGGGGAAATAAGCGTTGGAAAACGTGCTGATTTAATTGCAGTAGCGACACCCGGTGGGTTACCTCAAGTCACCGATGTTTGGAGTAATGGTTTTCCTGTTTACCGTGCGTGTTATGACCATGGCTAATATATTTTATATTATTGGCGCGTCTGGATCAGGTAAAGATAGCCTCATTCGTTATGCGAGAGAAAATATTCACAGAGAAATTCAAGTGGTATTTACCCATCGCTATATCACTCGCCCGGCTAATGCTGGTGGAGAGAATCATATTGCACTTGATGAAAAGGAATTTTTATCCCGACAAAAAATGGGTTGTTTTGCAATGGATTGGTATAGTCATAACACACACTATGGTATTGGTATTGAGATTAATCAGTGGTTAGTCAAAGGCATAAATGTGGTAATAAATGGTTCCAGGGGTTATTTAGAACAGGCAAAATTAAGATATCCCGAACTCAAACCGGTGCTAATTAGAGTACAACCAAGTGTTTTGCGTAAACGTTTGGAATTACGAGGTCGGGAAGACGAAGAGCAGATTGAACGTCGACTAAAGCAAGCAATAAGATTGGAACAAACAATTAACCATTCACAACTTGTTACGATAGAGAACAACGAATCGCTACATACTGCTGGTGATCAACTGATTAAAGTTATACAGAATCAAAAGCAAGCTTTATGCGTTTAAAGTTGTTGGGAACAGGAAATGCCGCAGGCATACCCTTGTATGGGTGCCAATGTAATCATTGTATTATGGCCAAAGGAAGGAATGATTTACGAAGAGACCCAGCAAGTGCATTGTTAGAAGTTGGTGATCAAAAATATCTTATTGATGCGGGTATAATGAATATTGCTGAAAAATATCCTGCGGGTGAATTGGACGGTATATTTCTTACTCACTTTCATCCCGATCATGTTCAAGGCTTATTTCACTTACGTTGGGGAATTGGCGAAAAAATCCCTGCTTATTGCCCACCTGACAGTAATGGTTGTGCAGATCTATTTAAACATAACGGCATTTTGGATTTTAAAGTTCAAAAAAAGTTTACAACAATTGAATTAGGAAATCTAAAAGTCGTGCCGTTACCTCTCATTCATTCAAAAGTGACTTTCGGTTATTTATTTGAATATCAAAATGAAAAAATCGCATATTTAACCGATACAAAAGGCTTGCCACCCAAAACAGTAGAATGGCTTAGACAAAATCCACTTGATTTGCTGGTAATTGATACCAGTTATCCTCCGGAAGATGAAAGTAAAGGGCATAACAATTTAACAGAGACACTAAATATTCATCACCAGTTAAAACCCACTAAAACCATTCTTACTCATATCGGTCACGATTTGGATATATGGTTAACTGAAAATCAAGATCAATTACCTGAGTCCGTTGTAATGCCCCGTGATGGTTCGATAGTATTTCCTTGTTTGATCAATGAGTAGTGCATTCTTTGCGATTGGTTTATCAGTCTTAATGCATGTTAGTTGGAACCTTCTTGCCCGGCATGTAGAAAACCGATGTAATTTTTTGTGGTGGGGATTATTAGCACATATTGTGATTCTAGGTCCTTGGGCCTTATGGCGATTATTTGCAGATAGTCACTGGAATAGTAACCTGTTACTTGCCTTGATAGTAACGGCATTAGCTAATACGATCTATTTTCTCTCATTAAGAAAAGCCTACCATTTCGCACCTGTTGCTTTAGTTTATCCTATTGCACGAAGCTCACCTGTTTTAATTGTAATTTGGGCCTGGTTAGTGTTCGACCAAGAAATATCATTTGGTGGGATGATAGGAATCACTATTAGTGTTATCGGATTATGGATTCTCGCTAGCTCTCCTAGAAATAGAGATACAACAAGCGCACTCGCCTGGGCAATGCTAGCAGCTTTCGCAACTAGTATTTATTCGCTTAGTGATAAGATAGCGGTTGAGTTTCTTCCCACATTTGGTGCCCAACTAGGCTTTATCACAGTGGGATACATTATTTCTTTTGTTGGGCTTTCATTATTTCAATATAAAGAGATTGGTAGTTTGATCCCGCGTTACAGACCCGAACTATTATATATATTAGTCGGTGGACTTTTCATTGGTACGGCCTATGCCTTGGTGGTAAGGGCCATGCTGGAACTGCCTGCTGCTTACGTTGTTACTTATACCAATGCAGGAATTGTTTTGGCGACTATTCTCTCCATTGGGATACTCAAGGATCGAGAGAACTGGAAACTGAAAATCATTGCCTCGAGTGTGATTAGTACGGGGTTGTTGATTCTGGGAATATTCAAGGGCTAGTAAATCAACAATTGAGTCCTGACGAATATTTTTCACAATATGTACATGTTTTTGAATCACGGTTGTTTGAACAAACCAGAAGCATACTAGTTTTATTCTAAAGACTGGTTATGGTTGTTATTCACCCTTGAATATGTGTTATAGGCCTATATGCGCGATAAATATATCGATGAGCAATAATTAAAGCTCCCACCGACTAACAAAATTCGTTAGCCAGTGGGGACCACAATACAAGCAGAATATGTAAATTAATTCGCTTGAGTTAAGGCGTTAATAGCTTCAAATTCAGCTTTACTTAGACTACCGTCTTTGTCTGTATCTAAACTTGCAAAGTTTTTAGTAGCTACTGCATTGCTTGCTATTTCTGCTTGGCTCAGAGCCCCGTTTTTGTCAGCATCTAATGCTGAAAACCCCTGACTTGCACTTTCTTTCATTGCTTCCCCAGCAACAGCGATTCCACTTAAGCTCAGTACACCCAGGCCAACGATTAATAATTTTTTCATGTCATCACCTTTCATTAGTAAATAAACTCAGCAACAGTGCTGATAAATATTTCTACGCACTAAACGGGCCAATCATTAAAATGTCAATAATAATAGCAATAAAACGTATTATTTATAACTCACTACATTAAACGATAAAAAGTATTTAAAATATCATTGATGAAAACTGTTTTGCTTTAACGACAAAGGTCATGTAACAGTTCTTATCTTACTAATAAGGCTGAATATAATTTTGTATCTTAAAGCAGACAGTTTTAAAAAAAATAATTATAAGACAAAATACTTATTTAAAAAAATTCAAATATATTTTTCTTTGATGATTTTCATTTAAAAATAAGGTTGTCCAATTAAGTTTTATAAACACTTCTGTCGTATATCTAAGACAATAGTCGTCATTAATTGATGAATTAATAGTAAATAGATTCTGGTTACACTTTCAATATTGTAGAAACGTGTGTGATATAGTTAGTTATCAGAGCATTGCATTGGTGTTGGCAGATTCAATGCAGAGGTGTGTTTTTGGATTTTAATAACATGGAAAAAATATATAATGAATATATTAGTTACTCGAACAGCTTTTCTCATTCCTTGTGTCGCTTTTGTCGTAAGTTGCGCAACGCAGACTGTTGAACCAATTCCTGAACCAATTAGAGAAGAAGTCGCTGAAGAAAAAGTTAAACCTAGACCTGTTGTTAAAATAGAAGCGGCTGAACCGAGAATCATCTCTTCCAGTTCCACGATTAAAGAAAATGTTCGTATTGAGCCAAATCCACCTACTCAGCAATCAACAGTTTATTTTACTTTTGATTCCAGTGAGCTAACTGATGAAGCAAAAAGTATTATTGCTATACATGCGCAGTTTTTAAAAGAGAATCCAGGATATTCAGTTACATTAGAAGGCCACACTGATACTCGCGGTGAAGATGCGTACAATGAAATGCTTGGTAGCCAAAGAGCTATGGCAATCAAAGAAGTATTAATTTCAGAGAATATCAATGAAGATCAACTTAATTTGATAAGTTATGGAGAAAGAAGGCCTGCTGTCGAAGAAGAGAACTCAAATGCGTGGCGTTCAAATCGTCGAGCTATTATTATTTATAGCAAGCTGAACGATACACAAAATCAGAATGCTGAAACGGAAAATACATCGGCTGATAAACTGATGGTATTAGATCAATAGCTGTTTAATCTATGCATAGTAGGCGAGAAATATCACCGCTTGACTGTTAGCAAGCGGTTTGTATTATTATAATGTATATTAGTGTTTGTGTTTATCTCTTTTAAGAATTCCCATATCGTAACTAATCCGTTGTTGTTCCGTTAATTCATTTCGCATTTCCACTATGTGGTCATATCGATTACGTAGGATACTCTTTTTTACTTCCAATATTTCATCAATTTTTGCATAAATTGCGGCTTGGTTTTTTGATTCTTTTGCTGTTAAAACGTTTAACTCAGCTTTTATCATTTTAATTTTTGCCCGTTGCACAGCTTCAAATTGACCAACTAAAAGATGCATTTTATCAAAGCTAATTTTTTGTTCATCGCTTAATGATTTTGCCCAGTGAGGGCTAAATGTGCTGCTTTTTTGTTGTTTTTTATTGTGTTTTGAGCCTGAATCTTGATGATGGCCTTTATGCGAGCTTTTTCCATGAGGTGCATCGTGTGTTGAATGAGGTTCCGCAATACTTGTTGATACCATACAAAGGTTAAATAACAAGCTTAGTAAAAATAGATGACATTTGTTTAAATTGTACATATTTCAATCCTCAGGTTATAAAGCGAAATTAATGAGACAAGATAGTCTAAATTGAATTTATAACCAATTGTTTTTGCCTATTTATCTGTAATGATGAATCAGTCTCCAACGTGATGAAAAAAGGCAGTATTTTGTTCGAAATTAATAAAGGTCAAACTTTGGTTTTATATCGAAATATCAGATGGTTAGTGATTTAGTTAAAATCAAGCTGACTATTGTGGATTAAAGCTCAAGAAACCTTCACGATATACCGAAAACTAAATAAGTATAGAAATTTCAGGAAATTAGCCCAATAGTAGCTAATGTGATGTCATTTCTCATAGCTTGATTAAATATTAGAAATAGTGAGATAACTAGGACATTGCTAGACAAAAAAAAGACATGGATTAGCTAGGACTAGGTAACTTATTTGTAAACTACAAGGTGAGAACCTGTATCAACAATTAAGATACTAAATATTAGTAACAATAATGAATATACGACTTAAATTTCTAATTGTTTTTTCGATTTCTGCTTTTACTGCGCTTTCGTTTTTTGGTTATGTGGCATATGACACTGCCGCAGAACAAAGTAATAGAAACGAAAGTGAATCGTTATTTCAAATATTTGACGTTGATATTGAAAATGTCAGTTTGGCTGTTAAAAATAATGAAGATATCAAAGAAGCTGTATTAAAGTCCAAACATTCAGATAACCTGCATTTCTTAGTATTCGATACTAATCATCATCTGCTCTATATTGATGAAACACTTTCTGTGTTGAAACCAGAGCATATAGAAAGGCTTCCATTCGACTCAATGATGGGCACTTTTGATGTTAGTGATGTTGAATATCACTGGTACACAAAAAACGTTTCTGAAAAAAATTACACTGTAGCGGCTTTATATCCAGTGCTTGAAAAACAAGGGAAAACATTTTTTTCACAAATGGCAGTCACCCTCATTATTACTGCATTCATTGTTTTATGGTCAGCTGCTTGGTCAGCAATGTATATAGGATCATTATTTGAAAAATTGCAGCTTCAAAAGAAAGAACTCGAAAAATTAGCTACTCATGACAGTCTGACTTTATTACCCAATCGGACATTGTTTAATGATCGTGTAGGCCAAGCGATATTGCGCTCGCTTCGTGGTCATGAAAAATTTGCAATATGTTTTATGGACCTTAATAAATTTAAAGAAGTTAATGATACGCTTGGTCATCAGTGTGGTGATCAATTGTTACAAGAAGTGGCTAAACGAATCACTGAAAAACTCAGAAAATCTGACACTATTGCGAGATTAGGAGGTGATGAATTTGCTTTATTATTGATAAACGTCGATAGAGAGGGCGCGGAAGTAGCAGTGAACAAAATTATCAATGAAATCGAACAACCTATTATCATGGACGATAAAACATTAAGTATTTCTGGGAGTATCGGAATTGCTATGTATCCTCGTCATGGCGCAGACGCCGATGACTTGCTCAGTCGTGCTGATGATGCCATGTATGCTGCCAAAAAATCGGGAAGTCACTTTTATCACTATATTGATGAGAAGGACCACAAACCAAAAAGTGATAATTCACCAATTATTACCCCAACTTCCACGATGAGTGAAATAGACTAAATACCTCGTATTTTCAAATAGTAAGGCATTAATAATAGGCTCTAGTTCTATTTATGATCTTACATTAATGCATTCTTAAGCGTAATTAATTGCTCTCATACCCAATTCCTATTAATCCTAGGTTAACGATAAGACTATAAAATCTCTCGCTCATTTGCTGTGTTAGTTTGAAGCAATCAACACGAATAAAAATAATACTTAGTTCAGAGGGTTTGGGGTTATGTTTTCTTACCAATTGGGGCAGGTTGTTCCAGGTACTTTATTATCACTTGGTTTGCTAAGTGGTTTAGGTGTTACTGCATCTCCGGCAGTGACAGAATTTATCGAACAAGCTGAGCTCACAACACTTCAATATTCTCATAGTCAGCTAAAGTCTTCATTACAAATCAATTATTTATTAGCTGGAATGAATCCATCTAATAGTATGATCATTAACGGACAGGAAGTTATTTTGAAGTATGGTTATCCCATCTCGAAAAAGACAGAGTTGGAGAAGTTGGTGGATTTTGGTAATTTAACGCTTGAAGAACAAGGGTCAAATAGTATTACAATATGGTCTGCATACGGTTCATATTGTTATCGTTATTCGGAAGCTGAGATTGACAATAATAAACGTCAAGCGCCAAAAGTGAGTCAGATTTCTGAAGTCATAAATGGAATTTGTAAATCATAGCGGAGTTGGTTACTTTGTTGGCCGCTATTCAAATCATGAAATTAGTTGCAATAACTATCTATTCCTCTCGAATTTCAAAAAACTTCATATTTAATAATCATCGTGATCTGCTAGTTTGATCTGGTACATTTCGAGCATATTTGAGGTGTGTATATTTAAAAGGTATAAGCTTCATGCAGAGAAGGTCGGCAGCGCATAGTACCCATATTTTAATGAAAATGGCACTAGAAGAAGTGGAGCGCTTAATAATTAATCATCCTGAGTTGGAGATTAAAAACCCTGAAATTTTAGTGTCTGCTTTTTTAGAAAGTGCTACGAAAATTTATATTCATGAGACGCCGCCAAACGAAGGCGAGGAAAGTTAATTGTTTCTTTCTTTCTGAGCAATTAAATTTGATAGCAATTAAGACCTGGAAATTCTATTTAAAGGTCATTTTATTTTCGTTTAAGTAGACTCTTTTCCACTCGATCTCTCATAATTTCGGTAAGAGTGATGAACGTTGTTTCTCGATAACTTCCTTTTCGATAAAGTAGGCCTATACGTCGACTAGGTTGAGGGTGATTAAATTGAATATAATGAATAGGATCATCCTTGCGAGTGTGGCTAGGTACAGCTAATTCTGGCATTAGGGTCATTCCGATACCCTCTGCCACCATATATCGCAAAGTTTCCAAACTCGTCGCTTGAAATCCACTATATTCCGTTGCACCGGCACTAAAACATATATCTAAAGCCTGTCCACGAAGACAATGACCTTCTTCGAGCAATAACATTTCTTGTTTTTTAATATCCGGTAAGTCAATTTTATTTTTGGCGATTAGATCTTCGTTACTAGGTAATGCCAACCAAAAAGGTTCTAGAAACAAATCAAGTTCTGCAAATTCATTTGTTTGTACGGGCAAGGCTAGAATCAGTAAATCCAATTCTGCGTTTCGTAATTTCTCCAGCAATATCTTGGTCTGATGTTCGTGTAACCAAAGTTTGAGATTAGGGCAGTGTTTTTTTATTGCCGGCATAATGAGGGGTAGTAAGTAAGGCGCTATTGTTGGGATCAGCCCTACGTGAAGTTCGCCTGCCATTAGATCCTGATGGCTGTTAGCAATTTCTTTTAAAACCCGCGTTTCAGCCAATACTCGGCGTGCTTGATTTGCCACAGCTACGCCAACTTCTGTCATTTTAACTTGTCGATTGGTTCGTTCTACCAGTAATATATCAAGTTCATCTTCCAGCTTTTTTAGTTGACCGCTCAGAGTAGGTTGGCTGACAAAGCAGCGTTCTGCAGCTTTATTGAAATGTCGTTCTTCGTCTATGGCAACTAGATACTCAAGATCTTTAAGTTTCATATTTTCTTCCAAGTTGTTGAGGCCATTTTAGTCATTGGCGCATATTAAAAAGCTAAATTATCGATGATTGGCAAAAACTATCATTATAGTCAATTTAAACGATTTTACCAATTTACAACTACGAACGATAATAATTACGTATTTAATAACAACTCATTTTATTAGGAGAATATTATGTTAGATAATCGTGAAGGTAAAAAAATACCAGCAGTTGTATTCAAAACTCGTAAAAATAATGAATTTGTGGATGTACATACAAATGATATTTTCAACAATAAAACGGTTGTAGTTTTCTCTCTTCCTGGTGCTTTTACACCGACTTGCTCATCTACACATTTACCTCGGTTTAATGAGTTGGCAAGTGTATTTAAAGACAATGGTGTTGATGAGATTGTTTGTATGTCGGTGAATGATGCATTTGTCATGGATGCTTGGAAGGAAAACCAGGAAGCAGAGAATATAAGCCTCATTCCTGATGGAAACGGTGATTTTACTGATGGCATGGGTATGTTGGTCGATAAATCTGATTTGGGTTTTGGCAAGCGTTCTTGGCGTTACTCTATGCTCGTGAAAGACGGTATAGTAGAAAAAATGTTCATTGAACCAGACGTACCCGGCGATCCATTTGAAGTATCAGATGCAGATACTATGTTGGTGTATATTAACCCAAAGGCTGAGAAGCCAGTAGCGGTGAGTATTTTGACCAAACCTGGATGTCCTTTTTGTGCTGAAGCAAAAGCAGTTTTGCAGGAGCAGGGTCTGGCTTACGAAGAAATATCAGTAGGACATGACACTAAATTGCGGTCTGTGAGAGCGATAACAGGTCAGGAAACAGTACCTCAGGTTTTTATTGATGGTAAGCATATCGGTGGATCTGAAGCATTGAGGGAGTATTTCAATATTGGTTCACTCAGCGCTGCATAATTGAGTTAATAGTAGCAAACGGGACTTTGTTCTCGTTTGTTATTTTAATACAGTTATTTTGTTCTTAAAGTCACAATGATATTTAGTATTTCAATAGTGTATCTCGTGATAAAGCCGTTTATACTATTGGAATTTTTAAAATGTTTGTGAACTGTTAATGACAACCAACGTATTATTAATCACACCGCCTTTTACACAATTAAATACGCCTTATCCAGCGACGGCGTATCTAAAAGGTTTCCTAAATCTTAAAAATATTTCTAGTCGCCAAGTAGATTTAGGAATTGAAGTAATTACAGCTATTTTTTGCAAACAGGGGTTGGTTGATCTGTTCGCTGAAATTAACGCTAAAAATAAGACATATTCTGAGAATGCAGAGCGCATGATTTCGCTATGTACAGATTACATAAACACTGTTGATGCTGTTATTGGTTTTCTACAAGGTAATAATCCAACACTCGCACATAGTATTGCTCAAGACGGATTTCTTCCCGAAGCCAGTCGTTTTAGTCAACTCGAAGACTTAGATTGGGCCTTTGGCTCTATGGGTTTACAAGACAAAGCCAAACATTTAGCAACACTCTATATTGAGGATATTGCAGATCTTATAACAGAGTGCGTAGATGAGCATTTTGGGTTTAGTCGATATGCAGAACGATTAGGTCGATCGACCAATTCTTTTGATGAATTGCATAATTCACTACAAGATGAATTTTCTTATATTGATCGTGTGCTAATAGAAAAATTGACAGATTATATTGCTCAAATAAAACCCCAATTGGTTGCCATTTCAATTCCATTTCCTGGTAATTTGTATTCAGCATTTCGTTGTGGACATTGGATTAAAAAATACCACCCTCAAATATCGGTTACAATGGGTGGGGGATATGTCAATACTGAGTTGAGATCACTCTCTGATACTCGAGTTTTTGAATATACTGATTATTTGACATTGGATGATGGAGAATCGCCGTTAGAGTTTTTATTGGCATACTTAGATGGTTCTCGAGATTTATGTCAATTACGTCGTACATATTGCTTGATTGAAAACAAAGTCACCTATTTTAGCAATAAAAATGAAAAAGATTATTCTCAGAGCGAAACCGGCACACCTGATTATTCTGATTTACCACTCAATAGTTATATATCGATTCTTGAAACAGTTAATCCCATGCATCGGCTTTGGAGTGACGGGCGCTGGAATAAACTTACTATGGCTCATGGTTGTTATTGGGCGAAATGTACGTTTTGCGATGTTTCACTCGATTACATTAAAGACTACCACCCTGTCAATGCAAAATTACTTTGCGATCGCATTGAAGAAGTTATAGAACAAACTGGCGATACTGGATTTCATTTTGTTGATGAAGCAGCGCCACCAGCTTTAATGCGAGATTTGGCATTGGAAATTCTTCGGCGGAAATTGTGTGTGACATGGTGGACAAATATTCGTTTTGAGAAAAGTTTTACGTCTGAGCTTTGCTTATTACTAAAAGCATCTGGATGTATCGCGGTGTCAGGCGGTTTAGAAGTCGCTTCTGATCGTTTGCTTGAATTGATTAAAAAAGGCGTTACTGTTTCACAAGTTGCCAATGTTTGTCGAAATTTTACAGAATCGGGTATTATGGTTCACGCCTATTTGATGTATGGATTTCCTACCCAAACCGATCAGGAAACGATTGATTCACTAGAGATGGTTAGACAATTATTTGAAGTAGGCGTAATACAATCTGGTTTTTGGCATCAATTTGCCATGACAGCTCATAGCCCTGTTGGTATGACTCCGGAGAAATTCTGTGTTAAAAAAATCAATAATGACGTTGGTCAATTTGCCAATAACGATATTATTCATATTGATGATACAGGTGCTGACCATGATGCTTATAGTTTTGGCTTGAAAAAGTCCCTGTTCAATTATATGCACGGTGTTAATTTTGATTTGCCACTTCGAGATTGGTTTGATATTGATGTGCCAAATACAACCATTGATAAACAATACATAGAAAACCAAATAACGCATATTAATGAAGTCAGCTTTATAAAACCGAAAGCAAAAATTATTTGGTTAGGTAACTTACCATCATTCTCTGAAAAAGAAAATTTGAAAAATATTCAAATATATGAATATCAAGAATTAGTTTTTCACGATAAGACAGGTGGTTTTTCCTTACAAGTAAGCCATGAGCAAGGGCTATGGGTTATTGATATATTGAGACTAACATCAGTAAGTTCTGAAAACTCAATGACATTTGATACTGTTAAGGCTCATTATGAAGCTGCGGGACTAGAGGATTTTGAATTGTTTTGGTATAACACGGTATTTAGTGAACTACGAGATTATGGATTGTTAGTTTTACCGTAATATGCCGTATGAATAGAAAAGTACTCATCAAGAGTATAGAGGTTGTCCATCCTTAAATAAAATTAATTCACCAGCTTGTATTTCTGTCCATTGTTCATTGTCTGTTAAAGGTGTTGTTGCAATTATTGCAACACGATCATTGGGAGTTGTAACTTGTTTAAAATCTATAGTCACATCCTCGTCAATTAAATGCGCTTGAGTAAATGGTGCTTCACGTATGATGTAATGTAAGGAAGTGCTGCAGCGAGCAAAGAAGATCCTTCCATCGGAAAGTAAAAAATTATAAATACCATTTGAAGCAATTTCGTTGCTTATATCAACCAAAGTCGCATAAATTTTTGATAAAGTAGGACGCGAACTGCCAAATCGTTTATGAAGTTTATCTAAAGTGTAACAGAATGCTTTTTCGCTATCTGTATCACCAACAGGTTGAAAAACGCCTTGGCAATCAGGATTAAAATCACCTAGCTTTCCATTATGCGCAAATATCCAATAGCTACCCCACAGTTCGCGTTGAAAGGGATGTGTATTTTTTAAACAAATATTGCCGTGTGTTGCTTTACGTATGTGAGCAATTGCATTGAGTGATCTTATTGGGTAATTGCGAACGAGATCTGCAACTGGCGATTCAAATGAAGGTTTGTCATCGAGAAAGACTCGGCTTCCTTGTTCTTCAAAAAAACCAATTCCCCAGCCATCGGCATGCTCGTCAGTTTTTCCGCCTCGTGCACGAAAACCTTCAAAAGAAAAACAGATATCTGTTGGAACATTGCAGTTCATACCGAGTAGTTGGCACATATTATTATCTTGTCTATTTATGTTTACGTTGCTACAAACAATACGTTAACTTTCGTTAAACGACAAGTTTAATCGGTTTGATAATGTATTTTTTCTTGAATCACCATGATATTATTCTATCTGAAAAAGCACTACGAGAAACCGGGAGTTTTGATTGGAAAGTCAAATTATATTAGCCTCAGATAATAAAGAAGAGCTAAACAAGTTAATAGATGGAAAGCTAAAAGAAGGTTATTTGATTAAGGATGGTATATATGAAGGAGGGGAAAATAAGTTCAATCAAGTAATGATTCTGCCAAATAATATTGATGCTGAATTTACTTTAGCAGGTGGTGTTAAGTTAATAGTTGGAATGATTATCTATGCAGTAATACTATATTTCGTTTTTTAATTGGTGCTTGAAATTTAATTAATTCAGATTATATGCTTATGTATTTTGCATTTTTATTGTTCCAAATTTCTAACCAAGGTAATATTTGATCACAAGGAAGTGGGGGAGAGATATAAAAACCTTGTGCATATTCACAATCTAGCATATCCAATATTTCTAGAGCGCCTAGTGTTTCTACTCCTTCAGCAGTGACATGTAAGCCTAGATTGTGTGACATGTCAATTGTTGATCGAACGATGATAGCGTCATTTTCATCAAAATCCACATCCTTCACAAATGATTGGTCTATTTTTAATTCATCAACAGAAAGGTTTTTTAAATAGGCGAGTGATGAATAACCGGTTCCATAGTCGTCGATGGAGATAGAAAGCCCTTGTTCATGAATGCTTTCAATTGTACTGTAAGATTTTACCGTATCTGCCATTATCACACTTTCAGTAAGCTCTAAATGCAAATATTTTGCATCAAAATCATGCTTAGAAAGTAATAGATTAAGCTTATTTAAAAACTCATTGTCCTGAATATTAAGTGCTGAAATGTTGACTGCTATGGTAAATGGAAATCCTTGTTTATGCCATTGTTTGCTGTCTTTTAATGCTTGGTTGATAACCCAATCCGTCAGTGAAATTATGGACTCGCCAAGTTCAACGATGGGAATAAAATGATCAGGAGGAATAATGCCATGTTCAGGGTGATTCCAACGCACCAAGGCTTCTAACCCTATTACTTTTCTATCACGTATACTGATCTTGGGTTGATAATGTAGAATTAATTGGTTTTCTTGAATGGCTTTGGGTAAATCATTGATTAAGGCAAATCGTTCTGGACTATTAATATCATCGTCTGCATTATATACCGAAAAACCCAGATTACCTTTTTTTGCTTGATACATGGCAACATCTGCATGACGCATCAAGATACTCACATTTTCACCATCGTTCGGATACATAGAAATTCCGATACTGCCATCAATTGACAAGCGAATTCCATCTAATTTAAATTGTCTTTGAATTTCAACTTTTACTTTTTTTGCGACGTCAATGGCTTTTTCGGGCGTATCTGTTGTCTGGAGCACAAGGGCGAATTCATCCCCTCCCAAGCGAGCAACCAAATCATCGTGATGCATTAATGACGATAGGCGACTACCTAATTGTTTAAGCAAGATGTCACCGTAATTATGACCTAAGGAATCATTAATTTCTTTAAACCTATCTAAATCTAACAGGAGTAATGCAAAACAATGATTTTTTGATTGTGCTTGAATAAATCTTTCTTCTAATGTTTTATATAATAGTTTTCGATTAGGTAGCTTAGTAAGTTCATCATAGTGTGCATTATGTTCGAGTTGATGAGTTTTATCTTTCAGTTTTAAAGCCATTAGGTTAAACGCTGTGGAGAGGGAAGATAACTCAGTATATTTTGGTATTTTTACACTGACGTCAAGATTTCCTTGAGACAAGTTTGATATCGCTAATTCAAGATCTTCAAGAGGGCGCATCATGCGTTTGGAAAAGATAAAAACTGTAATTATGGTAATAATTGACGCTAAAAGGAAAGCTAAAGCAAAACGTTTTATCAAACGATTAAGTGGTGCCAATGCTTCATTCACCGGTTGTTCTACAATTATCCACCAGTGGTGGTTAGGGTCAAAGCGTGCGACACCGGCAACTTTTTTTCCGCTTAGGTTGGTGTATATACTTAATTCTTTTTCAGTTCTATCGATAAAAAATGAATTTGGGATCGTGGACTCTCTCAAGTTTATATCGGATAAGACTAAGCTAGGATCTGGGTGTGCAATAAGTTTTAATGATTCATCTATGACATACACAATGCCACTATAGCCAACTTTTTTGGATTGCACGATATTCCATAACCATTTTAGATTGACGACAGATAAGATAGTTTGATATTCATTTTCCACTTTAATAGGTGATGTGAGACGAATTGTGGGTTCTAAGTATTGAGAAAATTTTATAGAACCTGTTGCTATTTTTCCTTCTAATGAATGACTTACTAAATCATCCTCACTGAGATCGCGTAGTTGATTGCTGGCGTTGCCCACCATACGAGAAATATGTATGAGTTCCATTCCATTTGATCCAACAATACTAAGTTCTTCTATTTCTGAGCGTGAATTGATAAGTCGATGCAAGAGTATGGTCGTTTTATCATTGATCTTATTTTTTTGCATTTTTAGGGTGTCTGATATGAGGTTTAACTCAATTTTTAAAGGTAAGAAAAAATTACCTATTTCACTACTCAATCGAAAGGCGATTTCATTCAGTTGACTACTTTTTGTTTTTAGTAATTCATTCTGTGAACTGCTATAGGTGAGAGATCCCCACAGTAAGATTGAAAAAAGGACAAGTAGCATGACTAATAAAATAATCTTATTGGCAATGCGTTGTGGTCTTGGAAAACGTAGCATGTTTATTTATTTGTGGTTATATATTCATTGATTTGGCTTTTAGCAAGTTCTGTGAGCTCTATATTGAATTCCTTTTGTACATCGGAATTCAATGTGTAAATGAATTTTTTTGGTGTTTCAAAAGGAATTTTATTTGCTGCTGTCCCCGTTAATATTTTGTTCGCTAAACGCGCCGCTTGTGTCCCCAGGTCATAAAAATGTGCACCATAGCTAGCCATCGAACCTTTTGCAGCAAGTGGCCGAGAGTGAGTCATAAGAGGAAGCTTTAATCGCTTGATTTGAGGAAGGATGATTTCTTTTAATGCATTGTCGATTGGTGCTGTTGGCACAGTCAGCATCGCATCCACATCACCGGGTTTTAGGCTCTCCATAATTTGTTGGATTTCTGCTCGGTTATTAACAGCTCTGGAATCTATGCTTATATTCATATTTTTTGCGATTTCAGTGGCTTGTTCTACGCCAATTCGTGAAGGAGCAATTTTTTTGTAATAGAGAATGAGGACTTTTTTCATGGATGGAAGTAGGTCTCGCATAATTTCGATGCGTTTACTCGATAATTCAGCATTGAGGTTATCAACACCGGTGACATTCCAACCAGGGTCTAGGCGGGTTTTTACTAAGTCACGTTCAACAATGGCGTTGACATATAGAACAACAACTGGGGTTTCATCTTTGATGACTTTTTTCATGGTGTCTGCTTCCAAGCCGCCTGCAGCCACGAGTAAATCGACTTCTTGCGCTAGTAGTTCTTCAACCATGGGTTTAAGTTGTGGGCGTTTGTTTTTGGCATTCTGTGTAATGTAATGAATTGTGTCCCCCGGTTTATAACCCAATTTACTGAGTTCAGCTTTAAATCCTTCAACTTGAGGTTGTCTTGAATCACCGAAAAGTACAATACCAACTTTATATGCTTTTTGAGTGATTTCTGATTCTTTTTCACATCCTATGATAAGGGAGAGCGTAGCGAAGAGAATTGATATACTGATTAAAGAAAAAGCATTAAAACCCGCGTTCTTTTTGAAAATCATAAAAGTATCCTGCGTTGATTGGTTAAAAAACTTCATAAATAGTGATTTTCAGCAGTTTCGCTGAAAGTAGCGTAGTAAATAAACGATATTTTCCACACACGCAAAAACTAACCAGCTTACAAGTTTCCAGTGTTTAATTTGAATGCGAAAGACGTGCTAGGTTATTAAAAAATGTGGGGAAAATAGAAATAAATGTATTAGAAACGGATATTATGTTCTGTGTGGAAATATATTAATCAAAGGTTTATAGAAGAATTAGACATAACTACGCATTTGGCCAACGACTTTACCTTGAATTTTTACCCGATTTGATTCGAAAACAAAGGGTTTCATACCGCCATTGGCTGGATGTAAGATAGTAATGGCACCTGCATTTTCATATCGTTTGAGTGTAGCTTCATAGTTATCGATTAATGCGACGACAATATCATTGGTTTTTGCTGTGTAGCATTTTTCAATGACCACCATATCGCCATCTAAAATTCCGGCTTCAATCATAGAGTCTCCCGTTATTTCTAAAACATAACATTGACCATTACTTTGTAAAAAATCTGGGACATGAACACGTTCGGGATTTTCAATGGCTTCAAGGGGATTTCCCGCAGCGATTTTACCAAGGAAGGGGAGTGTATCAGTTTCAACATCTGCTAGCGTTAAACGCACTCCGCGTTGTTTGCCTGACATGGGTTCCACCAGACCAGCGTTAATTAATGCCTGTATATGCTTGTGCAATGAACCTCTTGAGCTCATGCCTAGCGATATACAAAGTTCATCAAGACTTGGAGGGTAATCAAATTCCTCAAAATGCTCGAGTAAAAATTGATATATCTCTTCCTGACGTTTGGTTAATTTAGCCATAGCTTTTATTTAACATAAAAATTAATTTTCAATTGTTCTCCATATGTTCTATAGTTTACGAAAGAGAACCAATAGGGAACAAGTAATAATTATGGCTCAAATTAATGATAATGTCCAGACGGCTGTTGATAAAGTGAGCTATTTGGTGAATCAGCTTAAAGGACGCCATAAAAAACAAATTACTGGTGAATTTGTAGTGCCGGAAAAAGCCGCAACTTATGCTGAGTTTCCTCAGGATTTGGATCATCGCTTAAAACGTGCATTGCGGAAAAAAGGCATAGAAAAGTTATATTCTCATCAACGCTTAGCTTGGAATTTCATACGTCAGGATAAACACACGGTACTTGTAACGCCAACCGCCTCAGGTAAAACGCTTTGTTATAATTTGCCCGTTATCCAATCAGTTATGGAGGCGCACGCAAAAGCCTTATATCTCTTTCCTACCAAGGCCTTATCTCAAGATCAACAAGCAGAAATCCTTTCTATGAATGAGCAGGGTGATTTGGGAGTTAAAGTATCTACCTTTGATGGAGATACGCCTGGAGATGCAAGAAAAGCGGTGCGTACCAAGGGTGATATTGTTATCAGTAATCCTGATATGTTGCACCAGGGTATTTTACCTCATCATACTAAATGGGCGCAGTTTTTTGAGAGTCTAAAATATATCGTCATTGATGAAATGCACATGTATCGCGGTGTATTTGGTTCACACATGGCAAATGTATTGCGTCGATTGATTCGCATCTGTCATTTTTATCAAGTACAACCGGTTTTTATTTTTTGTTCTGCAACCATTGCAAATCCGGCAGGATTGGCTGAACAATTAATCGGGCAAAAAGTGAATGCCATTACTGAAAGTGGTGCGCCTCATGGCAAAAAACATTTACTCTTCTGGAATCCGCCCATGGTTAACCCTGACTTGGGTATTCGCGCATCTGCGCGTTCGCAAAGTACCAAAATTGCAAAATCTGCGGTAAGACTGGGATTAAAAAACATTGTCTTTGCACAGTCTCGAATTATGGTTGAAGTGATCACCAAATATTTGAAAGATTCCTTTGATAAAGACCCGCGTAAACCTTCTCGCGTACATTCTTATCGAGGGGGATATTTACCAAATCAACGTCGTTCAACCGAAAGGAAAATGCGACAAGGAGATATGGATTGTGTTGTTACAACCTCTGCGCTTGAGTTGGGCGTGGATATTGGTGCGTTAGATGTTTGTATTCTAAATGGTTATCCAGGCACTATCGCAGGAACTTGGCAACGGCTGGGTAGGGCGGGTCGGCGTAATCAAGCAGCCCTTGGTGTATTAGTTGCCAATAGTACAGCCTTAGACCAATTCATTATTCAGAATCCAGAATATTTCATGGGTGAATCACCGGAAGTTGCTCGTATTGATCCTGATCAACTTATTATTTTGTTGGATCATATTCGGTGTGCGGCATTTGAATTGCCCTTTAAAGATGGTGAAGAGTTTGGGATTCATGATTTAACGGAATTTCTACATTATTTGCAAGATGAAACGTTGTTGTATCACGAAGGTGATGCTTGGCATTGGGTTGCTGATGCCTATCCTGCCAATGCTGTAAGTTTACGATCTGTTGCTGAAGGTAATTTTGTAGTGATTGATACGACTGATGGTAAACAAGAAATCATTGCTGAAACCGATTATCACAGTGCGGCAGATACTTTATATGAAGGGGCAATTTATTTAATTCAAGCCCAGCCTTGGCAAGTAGAAAAACTGGATTGGACGGGTCGTAAAGCATTTGTGACAAAAACGCAGGCAGATTATTATACGGATGCAATAGATTATACGAAATTAAAAATTCTTGCTGAATTTGATATGGAAAAGAATACAAATAATTGTGTTGCTTTGGGTGAAGTGCATTTGGTGCGTAGGATTTCGGGATTTAAGAAAATTCGCTACTACACGCATGAGAATGTGGGTTTTGGAAAAATAAATTTGCCTGATCAAGAAATGCATACCACAGCTACGTGGTGGCAACTTTCCTCTCATGTTTTAGAACAAAATTTTACTAGCCGATGGCAGTCATTAGATGGATTTCTTGGAGCTGCATATGCAATGCACCATGTGGCGGCTTTAATTTGTATGTCTGAAGCGAGAGATATTGGCCGGGCGGTGGGCAATGCAGATGGTACATGGTTTGCGACTTTAGGAGATAAAGGCAGGGGCTCTGCCAAAAGCTTTAGTGGGGATGGTGTTGATATTAATGAACAATCGTTTAATCCTACTGTTTTTTTATATGATAATTTCCCGGGTGGTTTAGGCATTTCTAAGGCTTTGTTTGAAAATCGCCAAACTATTTCTCAACGCGCATTTGAAATGATAAATACGTGCTTATGCGATGTCGGCTGTCCTGCGTGTATAGGGCCAATCTTGCGGTCTATTGAAGAAGGGGAGCAACCGGCAAAGGCTTCTGCTTTAAAAGTTTTAGAGTTATTATCTTGTGAACAAACTAGCACATCGATTAACGCAACTGCGTAAACAAGTTGGGCGTTCTGCTTTAATCTCAGCAGGTGGTCAAGTTGAAGAGGATTTACAGAGTCGATTAAATGATTCTTCTCTATCAATTCGTCACTCTTCCCCTAAAAGAAAGATCACGGATTTAGAATTAGCTCAAAAACTCAATGCAGAGGTATTGAGTGAAGGGCTTATATACCTTCGTACTGAACATTCATTAAGTTTTATTCATAATTTATATAATGCGGAAAATCTACCTCAAAAATTTCATTTTTGGCCAGAAAACATCAGTAAAGATTGTGAAAGCTTACTGTTCATTGATACGGAAACCACTGGTCTATCTGGTGGTGTAGGGACTTTGGTATTTTTGTTAGGCGTGGCTGAGATTAAAGACAATATGGTGATAAACCATCAGTTGTTATTGAATGGAATGGCCGGTGAGGCCGCAATGCTCATGTGGTTTAATCAGAAACTTACTGAAAAACATACTTTAGTAAGTTATAACGGTAAAAGCTTTGATATTCCACTATTGGTTAATCGTTTTCGATTAAAGAGAATCTCTAGTCCATTGTTAACGTTAAATCACATTGACTTATTGCATTGGATTCGACGTTTACATAAAAATACCTGGCCAGATTGCCGTTTACCCACTGCGGAACAATATTGTTTACGTTTTTATAGGAAAGACGACGTATCTGGTGCCGAAGCACCTGAAATTTGGAGTCAGCTAATACGATATGGAAATACCAGGCAATTAAAACTATTGGTACGTCATCATTTTTGGGATGTGTTGTCTTTAGTTGGAATTTTGGATTATTTGATGATTAAGTTAAATCCGAAAGAACAAGAAAATATTGATTTTTATTCTGTTGCTAATTATTTTTATACTTTGGGGGAAGTTAATAAGGCAAAGAAAATATTAGAGTCTAATCGCAAGGGTTTATGTGAGAGAGGATTGGTTTTATTAGCCAAAATTTATCGAAAAGAAGGCGATTATGAAGCTGCTTTGTTTATATGGGGAAATTTGGCAAAGAAAAATCATGAGATTTCATTGGAATTTTTAGCCAAACATTATGAGCATGTTTGTAAGCAATATGATGTTTCTTTAAGCTATACCCGACAACTAATATCTGTTTCAAAAAGCTCCTTGCACTTTAAAAGACAGGCAAGACTACTTAAGAAAATTGATTCTCAGAGGTCATAACGAGAATTAAATTCTTAGAAAGTAGGGCCTAGATCAAAAATACTGCGAGTTCTAAATATCATTTCTCTCTCCGTTGGACTGAAACCACCGGCGCACCCAGAAAATGAACTGCCTAATTTGTAGCTGTTCGTATTAGTCATACCTAAAGAAAGCGATTGTAGGCGAGTAGTTTCAGGTACAGGAATAGGACTAGGTGAAATCCATTCAATGAAATATTCTTGATTAGGCGTTACTGTTAGAACTGGATTAAATACATGACTAACCAAATCTCCGGAGAAAAGTATTTCATCGAAAACACTCCATTTGCCTGTTGCTAAAATATTTCCAGGTGTTCCCCCCACGCTTTCTCTAATTCGAACTATAGAATCAAAGTCTGATAAACTCTGCCAATTTACTGTACGAATATTGAGATCTATACCCGCTAATTTATTAAAAACTGGTTTAAATGATTGAAAATAGGAACCGCCACTTGGGCACCAGACCGCAGTTTCAATATCAAACCAGTTATCTTGATCGACAATAGGCGAATCACAATAAGTCCAAATGACTTTACCCTTCGCATTACCATCGTTGCCATCTATGGAATCTAGAGAATTTATATCTTTACAGGATAGATTATTATTATCACTAAGAATAACGGTATTTAAGTGCGATAATCCTTGTAAGTTGCTTGCACCCGTTGTGACCCTATTTGATGATAAATCAATATCAACCAAACCATGCAAGTTCTGAAGCTCGCTAATATCATTTACAGAATGGAATGGAAGATCTATAGTTCTAAGCGCTGCCAGGCGACGCAATCCAGATAAATCTTGAACATTACCTTCAGTGTTGCAATAAAACTCCTGCACTTCATGAATTTGTGAAGCACCAAAAGGTTCTTGGCTCATTAAACTCCTAATGCAAGACCTTAGAGTAGTGTCCACAATTAACGGATCACTCAAAATATCACGCAATTGGGGAGATAGACCAGAGCCATCTTGGTCGTAACAAGTCGTCCAATCAAATGAACCTGCATCATTAAACGAGGCTTCAATTTTTTTGACTTCGTTGCACGACATGTGTGGATTGTCGTTTGCATTAATCTTAGTAGATCGCAGTGTCGCTAAGTTGACAATTTTGTTATACAAAATATTATTCATTAAATTTAAGCTACCCAAGCGAGTAAATCCTTCGAGAGGAGATGGGTCGTGAATAAAATTGTTGGATAAATCAATTATTTTTAAATTCGGGTTGTTTTCTGAACCAGTCCCAATTGTAGAGATATCTCTTAAGTTGTTATTGTTTAAGTACAATGATTCAAGACTGCTTAATCGATCTAATCCACCAAACCATTCTAGATGGTTGTGAGATATATCGAGTGTTTTTAAGTTTTTTAATTTTTGTAGAATATCGAGTACATTTGTGTCCACAGTTGAACGAGTAAATAATTCATTCCGACTCAAGTCCAATTCGATGAGTTTTTCCCATCCAGAGAAGTTTTTGAGAGATGGAAGATTTTTTATATTATTGCTATTTAAATATAAATAATTAATCTCTTTCAAACTAGCGAGAGGAGTGATATCGCTTACATCATTGACACTTAAATCTAACAATGTAAGAGATGTTAATTTTGACAAAGGTGATATGTCAGTAAATAAGTTATTATCTAGGTACAAATTCTGTAGAGTCTCTAATCCTATGAGAGAGGTTAGAGTCTTATTATTAATTTCATTGTATCCAATGGATAATGTGATTAAGTTCGGCAAATTCTTCAAAGGAGAAAAGTCAGAGATATTATTGTGTCTTAAATTTAGTTCAACAAGATTTTTTAGACTGGACAAAAACTCAACGTCATCTAAAAACATTTGTTGCAGCCTTAATTTTTCTAGCTGATTGACTTCGGTAAGAGAGAGTAGGTTTAAATTGTCGTTAGCTAAAACACTAAGCTCTTTTAAATTTTGTATGTATTTCAAATTAGAGACATCTTCAACGGAAGAGAAATCTAAAAATAAACGCTCAAGATTACGAAATATTTCAACTCCTTCTAGATTCGAAATGCTTCCACCACCTTCACCTCCAAAACAATCAATAGAAGACACATCTTCTACATTAGCAACATCATTAAAATAGATACATTCTATTAAGTTAAAGTCTGCAATGATTTGATTGTTTTGATCAGTTAAGACGTCTATGGGCATGTTAGTCTGACATTCATCCCAGCTAATGTTGGCTGTGCTGAGTGCATTCAGCGCTTCAACTTCAGAGCAGTACATATTTGGATTATTACTTAGATCTATATCAATCGCCGATGTTAAGTTTTTAAGGGCATATACGCCACGATCTATGGCATTAGTACTCAAGTTTAAACGATCCAAATTAACGAGTTTGCTGATTGGGTTAATATCAGTAATGCCATTGCCAATAAATTCAATACTTGTTAGGGCAGGTAAATTCCATTCTTCTGAGCTGGGTAAGTTGATTAAAACGGTTTTTGGGTAACCCTGACGTCCAATACTTAGACTTTCTAATTTTGGAAGTCCAGAAGCTGTAATTCCTGAGATATCACTCACATTATTATATCCAATGGAAAAACTGGTTAGGTTGATTAATTTTGACCAGGCTTTTGCTAAAGGTAAGGTGGATAATTTAACCGATTCACTATTTGAAGAATCATTCATTGAGATAGATAATAACGATGCCATATCCATTATAGGCGTAATATCTGTAATACCAGAGTTTTCAAGGAACAAATATTGTAATGAAGTATTTTTACTAATTGCGTCTAATTGCTTTTCATCAATTAAAATATTACTTGTTAGTAACCACGTTAAATTATTTAATTCCGAAAACACGCTTAAATCCGAATGTAATGCGCCGTTTCGGAAATTGAGCGTTGTTAATTTCTCAGCTAAAGCAGCAAGTGGGTTTAAACTTGCTGACGCTGATAAAGACGCGGAAAAAGAATTTAGTTCGGATAATTGCTCAATTCCTCTCAAATCAGTAATACTTGCTGTATCAGCACAATTTAACGTTAGTAAGTTATGTACGTATTGCTCAGATTTACCAGCTACACAGCGTGTGAGTGCTGGGTCAGAAAAAGTTAAATCAGTCAATTGTTGGCCGACTTCGCTTTTGATTTCCTCTGAAGCGGAACCGATTATACCTTCAGAATTAATAGTGGCTATGGTGTAATAAATAATATCGCCGTTAGCCAGATCGATGTGGGATGCGCTTAATGGTGATTCATGATTTAAGATCTCCCCAGATCTTTCAACATCCCCCGGAATTGGTGCCCATCGTACAATATAATCTGCGGCCTCTATAACAGCGTCCCATGTTAGCAATATTTGATTGTTCTTAGGATTTGCCTGGATATTTTCTGGTGGTGGTAAAACTTTGGGTTTTGTATCGACTTTAGCAGGTTCGCTGAGATTACCGCGATAGATTGTCTCCCCGTTGATTTCCGATGAGAGAATAGCGTAATACGAACTCGTTGCTAACGGTGTTTGATCAATAAAGGTTGTTTCTTCTAAAGTAGAAACCAAGAAACTCTCTCGCGTAACGGGCAGCGTTTCAGAGCGATAAATTTCAAACAAGCCATTACCTTCCCAGCTAAGTTCAACTGTACCATTAAAACGTTTTGCTAGCGCATTTGTTGGTGTTGCCAAATCATAAACATAAATGTCTACACTGGTATCTATTCCTTCATATAAAGCGGTAATAGTCACATTACCTTTGGATAATAAAGTCAGTTGTCCTTTTGTGTTTATTTCGTTACTTACGCTGGCGATGGTGCCATTGCTTGAGCGCCATTGAGCAGTAGGGTTTACATTAATTCCATCTGAACTCAATGTTAATGGATAGGAAGTAAAATCATTTTTGTTGATTGATCTTGGAGCGTTGATCGATAATACTGGCGCTAATTCAGTCGTAAAACTGATACTCTGTGGAGCAGTTAATGGATTTCCAGCAAGATCAGTCACCTTGTTGTTGAATGTGAACACATAGGATGTTTCATACAGTAATTTATTTTTTGGTTTAATAACAAGTGTGTCATTGGTGAATGAGATATCAAATTCAACAGAACTTTCTTGGTGGCTTAATGTTAAGTTTTCTTGATTAATGGTTTCTACATTCATGGTTTCTGAGAAAGCAATAGAAATGCTAGATTCCACCGGAATCAGATTGGCATTATTAATAGGTGTAGAAGTTAGAATTTCTGGTGGGATAATATCTGCTAATTCAACCATTGCCGGTTCACTTAACTTACTGCGATACTTCAAATCGTCATTCATATCGGTGGATAGAATTGCATAATAAGAGGCAGCAATGAGTGGAGCGTCATCAATAAATGCGTTATCGGTGGTAGAAGTTAAAGATTGGTTATTGATACTCACTGGCAAATTTTCAGAACGATAAACTTCGAAAGTACCAGCACCTTCCCAACTAAGTTCTACGGCGCCATTAATTCGTTTTGCTTGAACGTTTGTTGGCGTGTTTAAATCATAAACATAAATGTCTACATTGGTTGCTATTTCCTCGTAGGAAGCAGTAATTGTCACATTACCTTTAGACAATAAAGTGAGTTCTCCTTTATTGATTGCCTCATTACTGACTGTGGCAATAGAATCATTGTTCGAACGCCATTGAGCATTGGCGCTGACATCAATTCCATTGGAATTTAATGTTAAAGGAAATGAGGAGAATTCAACTTTGTTAATGGCTTTTGGAGCATTAATGATTAATTCTGGGGTTAATTCTGTTGTAAAACTAAGATTTAGTGATGTAGATAATGGATTACCGGCAAGGTCTGTCACTTTATTATTTAGTGTGAATATATAGTTTGCTTCATAGGATAATTTATTTTTTGGTGAAATGATAAGTTTATCACCGGTGAATGTGGTATCAAATTCAACAGCATTCTCTTGGTGACTTAAAGTTAAATTTTGTTGATTAATAGTTTCTGGATTCATAGCTTCAGAGAAAGTGATAGAAATAGTAGAATTTATAGGAACGAGCTTGGTATTATCTGTTGGCGTTGTACTTCTAATTTCTGGAGAGATAATGTCAGCCTGTCCAACCATTGCGGCTTCGCTTAATTCACTGTGATAGATCAATTCACCTTTTATATCCATAGCCCGGACAGCATAATAAGAGGCGGTATTGAGTGGAGTATCATCTATAAAAGTGTTAGTAGTGGTGGAAATTAATGATTGACTATTTACGTTAACTGGCAAAGACTCAGAACGATAAACTTCAAAAGTACCAATACTTTCCCAACTTAATTCAACCGTGCCATTGATGCGTTTAGCTTGAACATTTATCGGTATATTTAAATCGTACACGTAAATATTAACATTTGTATCTATACCAGCGAAACTTGCTGTAATTTGCACATCGCCTTTTGAAACCGGTGTTAGTAGTCCATTTGATTCTGGGTCATTGTTTATCGTCGCAATGGAATTATTGCTAGAACGCCATGTAGCTTCAGTGGTTTTATCAACGCCATTTACATATAGACTTAACGGTTGGTTGGCCTGGTTTGCTTTATTAATTGCCGTAGGTGCTGTGATTGATAATGTTGGCGCAATTTCAGTGTTAATGCTCATAACTAAGGGCTGAGCTAAGGCATTTCCAGCAAGATCAGTGACTGAATTGTTAACTGAGAATATATAATTAGAACCATAATTTAGTGGTTCTAGGGGCAATATGGTGAGTTGCGTGCCAGTAAAAGCGACATTAAATTCAACTAAATGGTCCTGAGATAAAAAAGTCATATTTTGAGGAAGTAGCGTATTTGAATCCATATCTTCGGAAAATGTAATACTGATTGAAGCATTTATGGGCACCGCTTCGGCGTCTTGTTCTGGCGTAAAATTAAAAATCGTAGGTGCTGTTGTGTCAACGGGATTTTCAATAAAGACAATTGTTGCTGAAACTGTCTCACTGATTTCACTGTGATAAAGCCTATCATTAATCGACTCTGTGGTTGTAAGTGCATAGTAATAGGTGGTACCGGTTGCTGTATCATTATCAGTAAAATTAAATTCGGTAGTAGTAGTTAAAGGTTCGCTCTCTAAGCTAACAGGAAGTTCTGTTGATCGATAGATATTGAACATTCCCTGACCTTGCCAAGTTAATTCAATATTTTCTTCATTGGCAATTGCTGTTAAGTCGATTGGCGGTAAGAGATCAAGGATTAATATATCATGCGTGATTTCTAAGTCATTGATTTGAGCGGTAACGCTTACATTGCCACTAGAGAGAATTGTTAATAAACCTTTTGACTCAATATCATTGCTAATACTTGCTATATTTGTATCATTCACACGCCACGTGACTTGTGATGTGACATTATCTTCGCCTGAAAAAGCTTGTAACTGATGTGTATTTATAATTGCTTTGTTAAGCGATTCTGGCGCAATTATATTGATGGGGTCTGAAATCCCTTCACCTTCGTTTGGTTTGTCTGATACGTCTAAGGTTATTAAAGATTGCAGAGGGGATAATTCACTTTCTATATTATTTTTAACCGTAGAGATGGCATAGAAATAGGTGGTGTTGGGTGTTAATTCTTTTCGTACAAAAGATGTTTGTTGTAAGTTTCTATGTCGAGTGCCACCAGGTAGTAGGGCATAATTAACTTTTGTTAAGCTCTCATCAGTTGCAATGTATAATATGTATTCATCAACTTCAGGCACTTCATCCCATTTGAAAGTTACAGAACTCGCATTAACCTCTGATAAAATATTGCTTGGCGCTGGTGGTGTCGGTTGTGGAATAAAGGGTGTTGCGGCGATTTCAGCAGAGGTTTCACTTTCAATTTCGGTATTATGTGAAGTGATCACATAATAATGTGTAATGGTTTGTTCTATGTTTTTATGAACTAACGCAGGTTTTGTTAATTCGTGAAAAGCATTTGTTGATGTAACATCAACACCTGATTCTGTAGACCAATAAACGCTGTAACTCGTAGCATCGGGAACCTCATCCCATTGCAATGAGATACTGCGAGCACCTGCAGATGCGCTCGTATTATTTGGTACTTGAGGTCGGAATGATTTTGGTGTAGCCGCAACCTGAGCTGTGGTTTCGCTTGAACCAATGTGGTTTTCAGCGGATAGGGAAAAATAATAATTTGTGCCATTGGCGAGTTTGATTCGATTCGTTGAAATTCCTTTTATTTCAGTATAGGTTTCACCACCTTGCAACTGTGAAACGTTGCTTTTATTAACGCCGCTTTCTTCAGCCATATACAACGTATAAGAATCAGCATTTATGACAGAATTCCATCTCAATGCGACGATACCGTCACTGGCAACTGCAGTTAATCCTGTCGGTGTGGCAGGGATAAAAGATATTTTTTCTGGTGATGCTGTAAGGGGAGTTGTTAAGGGTGAAGCACCTTTAGTGGTGATGGCTCCCACTCGATAATGGTATGTGGAATCTGAAGATAAATTTTTATGTTTAAAAGGAGGCGCTGCGATCTCTGTAATATGATTTGCATTTATTGGGTTAACGCTAGCATCTGTAGTAGACCAATAAATCACATAATTGATTGCTGAATCATTGATGGTCCAATCAAGATTGATTTGTCCTTCTTCTGCTGTGACGGTGAAATTTTCAGGTGGTGCTAGTGTTTCAACAACTTCTTCTGTTTTAGAAATTATTACAAATTCATTGGATGAAAATTCTTCATCGTTTTCTGATATCGTGATGATGGTAATGAAGTATTTTGTATTTTGTTTAAAACCAGGGAAAGTTTCTTCTGAAATACTGACGTTTTCTAAGTTAGTTTCAATCTCCGCTTGGCGCTTAGAGATGTCGATATTGGGTTTTTCCGAAATAAATATTTTATAAAATTTTGCGCCTTTAACCGGTTTCCAGCTAAGGTTAACTTGTTTGTCAAAATCAGAAATACTGACTTGGGTGGGTGATGTTGCTTTGGCATTGTTTTGAATACCGTTATTGAAAACGTTTTTATTGTTGTCACATGCACTTATTAAAAATACTAAACTGAGCAATAGTAGTTGTATAGTGAATTTGAAATTTAATTGAAGGATATATTTCATGTTTTTAACCATTTTTTAAAACTGTAATTCGTATCGGCCACCAAAGGCGATATTGTTTGCATGGACATTTTCTCGACCTAATACTGTTTCAAAACGAAAATATGCAGAAATACCATGAGGAAATACAGCACTAATGCCTTGGCCATTGGTGAAATAATTTCGGTCAGGAGAATCTGTTTTAATACTAAATGCGGTATTAAATTGGTCATTTACAAAAGACCCATTAATATTATAGGATTTGTTAAGGTATTCGTGTTCCCATGAAGCCCAGATAAAAGGAATTAAAACGCCCCATTGGGTACTATGGGTATAGTTAAGTTGAACACCAAATGAACTCACCAAAGAATCAACATCTTGAGATTTTATGGCGATATTTAATTCTTGTGCGCCTGTTTCACTGAATGCATCGATGCCAGTTTTAACATAATTAAGCCGACCATAAAAATTAGCGGAGAGTGGGCCGTCATACATTTCATATCCGCCGCCCACACTAAAACCGTTTTGAACACTGCTGGTATCACTTTTAGCGGTTCGAATCGGTGTATTGTTTTTTAAATCAATCCGACGATTCATGTCATAATTGTTAAATCCAATATTTAGCACACCTTCTACATAGTATTGTTCTTGAAAATAATGGTTGCCATAAGCGCTGAGACTTAAGCCGCTAACGGTTAGATCGCCACCATTTCCATTAAGGTCAACGGTACTATTAGAAATGCCTGCAGCAAGACCGGCAAAACTTTGATTATTTATACGATAATCACTACCAAATGTAATGCCGTAACTGTTGTATTCAAACCCATCTTCATTCGAAGTAGGATCCCTATCGCCCAAAGACACGCTACCATTCATAAATAAACCGAATCGATTGCTGAATAAACCCGGTATTTCATCAGTTGATTCGTCATCTTTGGTAAGTGAAGCGTGTAGCGCTTGGTTTAATACGGAACCTGGCATGTTAATGCCATTCAAACGAAAGGATAGTTGTCCAAGTGAAATACTTGATACGCCTTTTCGCACTGCAGATATGCGAGAAGAGATATTTGATATTTGTTGATTGGTAAAACCTGCACCCACAGATGCTTGAGTTGCGACTTCTTCTGGACTAATTTCTCTTAATATTGCAGAAACTTTATCGGTTTCCCCATTAGCACCTGTTATCTCTAATTCGTTACAAAGTGTCAGTAAACCTTGTTGTAACTCATCGAGTGATGCTGAGCTTTCTTGCAACTTTGGACAAAGACTGTCAAAAGTTTTAGCAATGGATTGCTCAGGTGTATTTTCGACGATAGACGCGGTTAATCCCGTATTGATGTGAAAAGTTTGTGATAGTGATACGGTAGTTTCAGATGGTAAATTAATATTTGCTGTTGCTATGACTTGAAATACATCAGTAATTTCTCCCGTATTTAAAGAAACACTGGATGTACCATTAATATCTGTGGCCTGCACTATTTCCAAATTGCCACTGGCATCAATGACATTAAAGAATGCACTTTGTGAATCTCTTAAATTTGCGTTGGGCTGATTGATAGTCCAAGTTATATTGGTAGATTGAATAGGGCCATTCGGGTCACTTAATTTTACTGATAAGACATTATCTGAATTTAATTCTGCAGTGATGTTGATACTAGAGCTAGCATCTAAGATTAGGCCGGTTGCTTCGTCGGAGTGCGATGTACGTTTATTGACCTTTTGAGACTTGGTGATTGTAGGCCTGTCAATCAGATTGCCTAGATTAGCGGAGAAAACTAGCTCAGCTGATAAAAATTGTAGAATAATTACGAAGGGTAATATTCTTATCACGTTGATTTTATTCATTATTATGTTCTGGGTGTCGAAATGGCTTGGTTTTTTATTATGGTACAACGTATATTATATTTTGTATCTGCGAATTGACACAATTGATGCTCCAGAATGCCAAAATAATATCTCATACGCTTATTTGGAGTACATAAATCGTACGCATTGGAAAGCAGTACTATTTTTCTTCTCTAATAATCTAGCACTATGCATAACTTGTTCTTACGCTATGTATTAAAGTGGTGCAAATAGCCAGCATTGCTAAAAGCATGGTAAAAAGTGCAATTATAATTTCAGCATTTAATTCCATTTTCCTTCTCCTTTGAAAAAGCATTTTATTCTTCTTATGTCCATAAGATAGCTTGGATGTGGATAAGGAAGGTGTGTATTACTTCACAGAGGTATATCGATTTATAAAAAAGTGTGTGAATTATTGTTTCCAATGAACTGGGATAATATGAACGGAATTTTGATCATCAGATAGCCATATTTGCCCATCTTGAATATTGCATTGTAACTCCATGTTTCGATTGCAAAGCGATGCTAGGGATTTTGATGCATCATCGGGCAGATGTATTATTTGTAGATTGGAAAATCGCTGTACTTTATTTTCTATTTGTTGCCACCAGACAGTGGCACTACGTTCCTGATAAGTATAAACACAAACTTTTTTAGCGCGGCTAGAGGCTTTGCGAATGCGTTTTTCATCAAGCTGCCCTAAATCGATCCAGAGTTCAATTTCGTCAGACAAGCTACGTTGCCATAATTCCGGTTCATCATCGGTACTGAGACCTTTGCTAAATTGAAGGTTTTCATGGGCAAACATAGCGAAAGCGAGTATGCGAACCATCAATCGTTCATCTGTTTCTGAAGGATGGCGAGCGAGTATTAGATTATGATTTTGATAATAATGCCGATCCATATCAGAAATTTGCAAGTCGGCCTTAAAAATAGTTGCTTTTAGAGCCATGATTACTTACGCAGGGGGGCAAAAAGGTATTCGAGGCCATTGAGTTTAATCTCATAAACTGCACGGAGCATATAACCCAGTTCACCTTCAGGAAAACCTTTTTTAGAAAACCAGACAACATAGGGTTCCGGTAAATCGATAAGTAAACGATTGGCATATTTGCCATATGGCATTTTATATGTTGCTAATTTGAGCAGGGATTTAGGGTCTGCTAGCAAAGTGGTGTTTTCGGTATTTTCCATATTGGAATAGTATCCTAGCGGTGTCTATATAAAAAGTGATTGTTTTGTGATATTTGCGTGATTACCTCGCGACAAGTGGGCTTTATAATCAAGTCGTTTAGTGAGTAATAGTTGAGCATGTAGATAGCGTGAGATTTAATTGACTCTATTTATTATCGGTATTTGCGGCAAATTGTAATTAATTTTGTAACAAATGTCAGTAATAGACATCTTTTTGCAAGTACGCTTAACATTATGTTTTTAGAAATATTGAATGATTGAATACAGGAGATAGAAATGGCAACTGGAACGAAAACAACAGGCGCATTTGTCGCTGCAGCAGCTGCAGGCCTTATATTATCAGGTTGTGCTGGTATGGGCGGCGGGGGAAAAATGGCAAACGCTGATGGAGTGCATTGCTATGGTGCTAATTCCTGTAAGGGAAAAACATCTTGTAAAAGTGCTAAGAATGATTGTAAAGGTAAAAATAGTTGTAAAGGCCAAGGTTGGTTAAAGACTTCTTCAAAAACTGAATGTGATGAAAAGGGTGGTACTGTTTAATTTAGTTACCACACTGACAATCCGGACTTGGTGAAAACCAGTTCGGATTGCGATAAGATTTCTATTATGAAAAGAACGCTACCTAATTTGGGGTTTGGTCTTGGTTTACGCACTGACCATTATCAAACTGTCATCGATTCTCAGCCAGCTGTCGATTGGTTTGAAGTGTTGACTGAAAATTATTTAGTCGATGGTGGTAAACCTTTATATTTTCTAGACCGCATCGCCCATGATTACCCATTGGTTATGCATGGCGTATCCATGTCCATAGGTGGTATGGATGAATTAGATAAGGCTTATTTACGCCAAGTTAAAGCGCTTGCTGAACGTATTGAAGCGGTCTGGGTTTCTGATCATTTGTGTTGGACCGGATTTGCTGGTGTGAATGCCCATGACTTATTACCTTTGCCTTATTCGGAAGAAGCATTATCTCATGTGATAGATCGCGTTTCTCAAGTACAAGATTTTCTGGGTAGGCAAATTTTGTTGGAAAACGTTTCCAGTTATTTAACTTACAAACAATCTGTGATGCCAGAATGGCAATTTTTAAATGAAGTAGCAGAAAGGTCAGATTGTTTAATATTACTCGATATCAATAATATCTATGTCAGTGCTTACAATCATCAATTTGAAGCACAAGAGTATCTAGATGCAATACGTATCGACCGAGTACAACAAATTCATCTTGCCGGCCACACCAATAATGGTAGCCATATCATAGATACCCATGATGAACCCGTTGTTGATGAAGTCTGGGCTTTATATGAAAAAGCCATTGAACGTTTTGGCAGTATTTCTACAATGATAGAACGGGATGATAATATTCCGCCATTATTAGATTTGGTGGAGGAATTAAATTCTGCACGTCGAATTTCTGAATCTATTCTAGCGGCAAAATCAGAATCCACATTGCATATCGCATGAAAACCTTACCCGAATTACAAAACCACTTTTTCCGTTCGGTATTAAATAACAGTGATGAATTGATTGCAGAGGTTAAACAGCAGGGTGAAATGACAGCGATTGAAAGAGTTGCCATTTATGTGGATGGATATCGCTTACGATTAATTGAAGCTCTACAAGATTCATATCCTGCTTTGCATACATTAATGGGAGATGATGATTTTGAAAGTTTATGTTTAGAATATATGGATCATTTTCCTTCTAAACATTTTTCCATTCGATATTTCGGAAGTCATCTAGCTAAATTTCTTCATGAAAATGAGGATTATTCAAATTCTGAATTATTACAAGAAATGACTGAATTCGAATGGGCTTTGCGTGGATCTTTCGATTCGAAAGATCAAAAGACATTAAATCTTAATGACCTTTCTCAAATTGCACCAGAGCAATGGTCTGAACTCACATTTAATTTACACCCAAGTTTACGCATTTTGAACCTTAGTTGGAACGCACCTTCATTATGGCAAGCCATTGAGCAGGAAGCTGATCCTCAATCTCCCGAAAAAAATCAATTACCAGTCAGTTGGATAATTTGGCGTCCTGAGTTAGAGACACATTTTCGTTCTATGGCTTCAGCAGAAGCGATGGGATTTGACTTGATAAAAAAAGGAAAAAGCTTTGGTGAATTATGTGAGTTCATGACAGGGCTTGTTAAACCTGAAGAAGCAGCTCAAAAAGCAGCTTCTTTTTTAGCGCGGTGGATTGAAGATGGGTTGTTTGTTAATGAAAGATCAACCACATTGAATTAGGCCTTTAGTTTTTTTTTCGCTAAATATAAATAAAGCCGCTCAGGCATGAGTTTATACAAAAACAGTCGTAACCTAGCGTCTCTGCCGATAATATATTTAATCTTTGGTTGTTTACTTTCTATAATACTTTGAATAACGGTTGCTACTTTATCAGGACTGGATCGTCCAGTTTTCGAAAATGACTTTAACAAATTTTGCCGATTTACAAAATTTTCACATAACAATGTTGCGGGCTCGTTGATTTTTTGTGGATTTAAACGCTCTTCAGCCGCGATTTTAGTCCAAAATGGTGTAGTAACAACACCTGGTTGAATCGAAACAACACTGACGTCTTTAATGGCATACTCAATTCTCATAATTCTACTCAGCATTTCAAGTGCTGCTTTTGAAACACAATATCCGCCGTTAAGTACATTTGGAATATGGCTGCTTGTGGATTCAATATTAATTACTTTGCCCTTTGTTTGTTGCAATAATGGAAGTACGGCATTGCTTAAAGATAAAATACTGGCTGTGTTAACGTTAAATATTTCATTAAGTTCGTCTCTGTCACAATATTCGATTAAGCTAGTTTTACAAATACCTGCAGAATTAACTAAGGCTACCAAAGCTGCATCTTGATTACTTTTTATTCGGCTTACTATGGTAGAAATATCACTATTCGATGTGACATCGAGCGTAACTGCTTGTATTTTTCCGTTACCAGCAGATATCAGTTTATTTTTATCGCTTTCTGTTCGAACTCCTGCGTATACGAGATAACCCGATTTTGCTAGCAGTACTGCCGTGGCAAATCCGATACCCGATGAAGCACCAGTAACTAATATGCAAGGTTGTAACGATGTATTAACGACTAATTTTTGTGGTGTGTTTGTCATCTGTATCTAGCAATATTTATCTTTAGAACTTGATCTGCAGTAATACTAGTTTATGAATTTTATGGGAATTGTTGAATGCGAATCGACTATAACTTTATCACTTGGTATAACTGGAATAGCTTCGCCTGGTTTCCTGTATTTAGACATAACGTAAGACCATGCTGGGTGTTTAATTTTATCGCCAACAACAGCTTTAATGGTTTCAACGCCTTTTACCTGCGAATAATTCTTCCATACGCCATCGCATATTAATGAGTATTTACATTTTTTACATTCTGGCGGATGTTTTTTTCTTAATAGCTCAACAATTCTGGTAAAACCAACGACTTTTAATCCTAACAATCCATGTTGTAATGGCACTTTTAATGTTTTTGAAAATAGTGCGCCAATTAACGCCATTGTGTCAAAAGCAAAACCTTTTAAGGGTGTTCCGGCTCGCCGTATCTTATTACTGTAAAAATAATTCCAGTCATCAGGATCGTAGCTCTGTTGATATAAATTCATGATATATTCTTCATAACCTACGAGAAAACAAAAAGGAATATATTTAACGCTTAAGGGCGGTAATTCGTCTTTAAAGACATTAATGGTTTTTTTCAATGCGTCAGCAGCATCAGTGTATGATACGTAAAAGCTTGAATCAGTTTCTTGTGCCTGACCGACTGGACTAAAGACAGCAAAGTGAATACAGGCAACTTCTAATTTTATGAATAAAGCCATTATATCATGAACATAAGGCGTATTTCTTTTTGTTATAGTAGTTGATACTCGGACTCGAACACCTAGTTTTTTTAAATTGTTTATTGCTTGTAGGATTTTGTTAAAACTTCCCGGAACTTTGGTGTGCAGATCGTGTAATTCACTATTGTGCCCGTGAATAGAAAACAGCACGTCATTTAAACCTGCACGCACCAGTTTTTCAGCGTATGCGTAATTAGCAAGTCGCAAACCATTGGTAATAAGTGATACATTGACAAAACCAATTTTTTTGGCATGTGTGATTAATTCCGGTAGGTCCTGCTTTATCGTTGGTTCACCACCAGTGAACTCAATTTCAGTCGCGCCAATTTTATGTAAATTTTCAAGTTGTTTTAATATTAGTGGCGTAAGTGGTTCTTTTGTAGGATCAACATCCAGAAGTTCTTGATAATAACAAAAACCACATCTTGCATTACATCGAAAACCAAGTCGGATTTCTGCCCTTTGAGATAAAGGAATCATAAATCTATACCTAGTTTATCATTTCTTGTGTCTAATACTTTTTCATACAACTTATTCACTCTTTCTGTATAGAGTGACGATGAAAAATTAAGTTCCACATGATTGCGAGCGGCACGACCATAACGATTAATTTCCGTATCTGATAAGTTAGCAAAATAGCGAAGTGAGTTTGCAAGCTCTGAAACAGAACCGCTTTTAAATAATGTGCCTGTTGAGCCTTCAACAATTAATTCTGGAATACCGCCAATGTCTGCCCCGATTACCGGTTTACCCATAGCATAGGATTCTAGAATGCTCATTGGTGCGTTTTCATACCACTCTGCAGGAAGTACAGTAGCTTTTGCATTGTGTACTACTTGCTCAAGTTCATCTGGGCTTAGTTGTCCATGAAAAACAGCATCAATATTTTGATCTTCTACAATTTTTTCCAATTCTTGTCGTTGTGGGCCATCTCCAGCAAATACAATTCTTATATTTTCCTGCTTACTATTAGACGCAGAATTATTTGCATAAACGCAAGCTTGTAAAAGCGTTTTTAAACCTTTCTCAGGGGAAAGGCGGCCGAAATATAATATGTAGCCCTCGCCAGAACCAAACTCAGGTTGAAATAAATCAGGGTCTATCATATTGGGTATGTGAACGAATTTATTTCGATCCCAGCCAAATTCAACTAATTTTTCTATGTAAAATTTACAGGGTGATATAAATGTATCGACATAACGGCTATAGGATTGCAACCACTGGTGAATTTTTGCTTCCGAAAAAGCTAGAGCACTTAGGACGGTTGAATTCTTTATACATCGATTACTAACAACTTTAAACAGTCCACCATCTTTACAGTCTTCACAAACGGTATCCAAGTTATGCATATGATAGGCAGGACAGGCGATTTTAAGGTCGTGCAGTGTCATAACTGTTGGAATGTTATTTTTTTTTAAAGTGCTTAATATCGAAGGTGAAATGTGATGGTAAATACTGTGGCAATGACAAATATCTGGATTGATTTGTTTTGTTAAAGCTTCAATATTTTTTTTAGCCTCAATGGAGTATATAACTTTTGGAACACGCTTTAATTTCTCAATAAAACTATAGTTACTACTAAATTCTATTTCTTCGACAAAAAAGGAACTCCATTTACTTTCTTTGTTATGCGGGTGTTGCATTGAAAAAGGTACAACATTCCATCCATCATCAGTAAATAATCTATTATGTTCAAAGTAAACTACTTCAGACCCATCTCTGCGGTAGAAATAATTATTAACACTTAAGAGTGTTTTCACAAGCAATTACTTCGAAGAGGAGTAATAGTCTTTTCAATATCTCCCAGCATGTAATCCGTTATGTTTTGCACAATACGTTCTCCTACTCCTGGCTTACCATATATTAATGGCCAATTGCGATTTTTCTGGTTTAAAGCACGATGAACGAGTGTAATGATTTTTCGTTGATTAAAACCAGAGAGACGATTAGCGCCATGTGAAATAGTTAAATGCCGCTCTGTATTATCCCTAAGAGTAATGCAGGGTATATTGAGAATGTAAGCTTCTTCTTGAATACAGCCACTGTCTGTTAATATCGCGGTAGCGTGTTTCTGATATCCAAGCGCCTCTAAAGGTGTTAGTGGTTCAACAATGTGAATTGATGATTTTAATTTGTGAATTAGTTTATACCGTGATAATGCATCCATTGTGCGTGGATGAACAGGGAATATAACATCACATATGGTATTAGAAATTTCATTAAGAGTATCAACCACACACCTCATGCGTTCCTCAGAATCGGTGAGTTCACGCCGATGTAGAGTTACGAAAATGTAATCAGAACTTAGTGGTTTTTGGGTGAATTTATGCTCGAAGTCTGCAATAACATCGATGGTGGTGTTACCTTCGACCAATACCCGTCCTCTAATATCCGGTGTTGCCCTTAATAATTCTTGTTCGAAGTCGGTGTACGCAAACAAAAGCGAAGCGATTGCGTCTACCATTATCCGGTTCCGCTCTTCTAGCATATAAATATCACGTGATCTTAGTCCAGCCTCAATATGTGATACAGGAATATCTGAATATTGCGCTGCTAGCGCACCAGCAAGAGATGCTGCGGTATCACCATTGACGATCACATGGCTTATATTATGCCTTTTATAACTTTTTTGTAGCCAGTCAATGGCTGTACCAAGGCTGTATTCTTTATTTAGCACGTCATCTGGTTTATATCCCATATCATCATAAATTTCATCTTTCATATTGCTTTCAACGTGTTGATTCGTATGTAAAACGAGAAATGGTACATTCTGATTTTGAAAGGCTTTAACAATTGAGTAATTTTTGATGATTTCGGGGCGGGTGCCCTGAACAATAGCTATTTTCATTTTTATCTATCCATAATTGCGCAAGCGAAGGCATCTGCCACGACAATGTTTCCTGTTTCGTTAAAATGCACGGGGTCTACAAAACATTCATTGGTTAGTTCTGGGAATTGAACAAGTTGGGCAATATCGTGGGCTTCAACAACTAATTTCACTTGTTCATTATAGTGCTCATGTATTTCACTGCTGCTTCGAGAAAAAAAAGCGTGCCCATCAGGCCAAATTGGCGGTATTTCACCACAGTAGACAGACTTTATACCTGCAATTTGCAAGGCATTTAGCATTTGTTGATAATATTCGGTAAACAAATCAACTGGTGTGTTATTTCCAATGTCGTTAGCACCTATTAAAATGCAAGCTGTATAGATATCGTTTAGTTTTGTTAAGTCCTCGTTTACACAAAACCATAGATCGCGTGCTGTGCGACCATTGGCACTCTGATTTATGAGTGACCAGGTGTAATTTGTTGTATTATTTAATTTTTGAGCTAGATAGAGTGGATAGCAGCCATATGTGCGTGCTCCAAAACTTTGACTATCTCCCCAGCAGACAATCTTCTGATAATTCATTGTTATTCATACCTTTTTATTATTTTTTTAATTCATTGGAAGTAAGCCAATGAATTAGTCTAAGAACTATAGTGATTTGATGGTTAAAAATCAAAAAAATTTGACCGACATTGTAAATAAATAATTATATCCAATGGTAAAATATCCCTTTAAAATCACATCTTGCCAGGTTCCTAAGTTAAAAGCTAAACTCCAAAATTTGAAAAGATTAACAAATGGAAAATTTAGATAACTTAAAGTAAATGTGTCGCTAATATCAATTATTTGGCCCTTATTTATGCTAATTAAGAGTAGATAGTTATTAATAGCCTAGAGTTGTGAATTTAGAAGGTTTCTTTTCGAAAACTCTAATGAGATTTCTTCGTAGTTTTCTATTCCTTCACTCGTTAAACCTTTTGATTGTTTTGAGCACATCATCGATTCATCAATGCTATAACCACTATCTTTGCAACCAAGGAATTGAATTACCAACTTTCCTGTGTCCAGTTTATCGGCATCAAGTGCTTCATACTTTATCTTAAGATACGGGTTACTATTTTTTAAGCGGGCAAGTTGTTTATCGAGCCATAACTTGCTGCGCACCCGGGCTATTGCTTCAGCTCTGTTTATGTTTATTGACAAAGCCTCCGGATAGGGCTTATTAATATAATTTTTAGTAATACTTGAAAATAGATATGATTTAAGCCAAGCTAGATTATCATTCCGGGTGATATGAATAATAGAAATATCGGGATTATTCGCTATCCAACGAGTATGTTGTTTCAGTCTCTCCGCCCAAATTACAGGGCATAATCTTGGATGTATTAACCATTTGTTAGATGAGCGAAATAAAGATCTATAACCGATATACTTTATTACGGATGTAGATCTTTCTTCCATGAAAATACGATTATTTTCGGTAAGTTGCCTAAAATCACCAGATAATGCCGCTTGCGCTACTTGAATTTTCTTCCACCAAGGTACATTATTAGTCCATTCCCAGCCACAAAGCACTTCAGGGTGAAAATTAATTAACTGCGCCAGGGCGCTACTTCCAGTTCTTGGTGTCCCTACTATGATAAATTTCTGCATTTGTTGAAGCTAACGCCAATTGCTATCTATAATATCGTATATGAATTTGAATTTAACGAGTGTACGATATTAGCTTAGATGACGCGTATGTCCTTTTGCGTTTTATTGAGATAGATTCATACCAATTTACATACAGATAAATCAAGCCGACAAATCCTTTCTACATAAACATATTTTTGACTTACAGATTGAAGACAATAACCAGGTTACTAATAAGAATGCAATTGTATTGTCATGATCAAAACGATTAATGTCGGCGACTAGCAAAACTAGATTAAATATCTTTACATTTATTTAACTATTCAAATTATATGATAGCTGAAAAAAAGTACAGTAATTACAATGGATTTATCTTAAAAAATATAATTTAGTTATTTCATAGAAGAATGTTCACCTAGTGTGTATTATGACTAACTGAAAATGATAACAATATGCTTGTGCTGGTTGAAATTTAAGTTACCGGCTTTTTATTATCCATTCGTACTAAACACTGTTTTTTTAGTCTAAGACAATTTAGCACGTACTTTATCAAATCTGATTCCATTCTCTTAGCTTTATTGCCATCTCCATACCTGATTGTTTAATACTGACATATTCAAGACGGCGATAAAAATTGTCAATTTTATTCATTATTTGCTTTTGCCCTAAAACTTGACGATTTTTCCATTATTTAATATTTTTGTAATTTTAAGTGTTCTTAAACATAAAAACTAATTGTATTAATTAATACATAATAAATGATTATGCTTAGCCATATTTCCGTTAATTGAGACATTATCGCCTAATTTTAAAAAATATGTTAGTTACAAAATGTGCTGAAATGATAATAGTAAGTATTATTTGAGCATAAAAATGGTCGAATGGTTGGTTCTCGTTATTAAAACGGAATTTGCTGAATCGTAGTGGTTAAGTCTAAACGATGAGTATTTAAGTGTTACTGATAAACAAAGTTGATAGTGAATAGGGTTATCTATTTGTATTTATGAGATTCTAATGTAGTGGTTGTAGTGGCCTAATAATTCTGAAAGTGACATGTCTCTATTTCTTATAACCGTTGGAAGTTTTGAAAAATGCTTCACATGAATAGTGGAAGAAATATATCTTCTGCTGAAAAAGTTGAGTTCTCTCTGTGGGAGTGTTTATGAAATACGTGGTTACGAGGACCGTAACATCTCCTCATCTTAAATTCTTTCAAAGATGTATATATAAATGCTACTGATTAACAGAACCCCCACAAGAGGATTGCGAGGGTTCCTTTTTTGAGGGGTTTTGGGTTTGGCTGCTCACATGGTTTACAGCATTTGGTTTGGACTCAATTTTTAGTTAGGGGGTTACATTCCCATGCCACCGCCCATGCCGCCCATTCCGCCGCCGCCCATGCCGCCGCCCATACCACCCATTCCTCCGCCCATTCCGCCCATGATGTTTCTCCTTTATTTAGTTGAATGGTTAATAGAAAAAGTTGTTTTAAAACTGTCTTTTTTTTCTCTTTTTTCTTCTTCTTTTGATTATATTTAAACGCATTGTAATGAATTAATCCTTACAATAGATATGGATATATTCTATAAGCGTTATAAAATAATAATATACTTATATTGCTCGGTCATTTTTAGAGTTAATAAATAATATCAATCAGATATTAGAATTTTGAGAAGAGGGGTAAATGCAGTGTAAAGCTCTCTGGAAAAGAAATTTAGAAATTATTTGAAAGAAATGTTGAAATATATTCCATTCTTTGTTCATGGGGAACCTGTGTAAGTTCAGTCCCTAATTGAAGGCCAATTTGAGCACTTCCTACCATTAAAACCACCAAATAAATGGCATAGGCACCACCGATAACTTTGCCCGTTTTGGATTTGAAAATATATTGTTTTAATGTCGCAAAGAGCATAATGCGCCTCAATATGTCAGAAATGATGCATAAAATTCTAGCCTAAATTGGACTTAGATAATGTGCATTGGTTCGTATCTTACGTTAACTAGATTATCTCTTGCTTAGCTTTGGTGGATAAATTACTTTTTAGCTCCCATTACTAAAGCTTGCTCAGAGCGAAATTTGGCAAATTTTTCTGCTTCTTCAACGTTCCATTCTGTAACTCCAGGCCAGCCTTGCATGTTCTTCAGCAATAGTTTCGTTAAGGCTTCTATATGTTCTTCTGAATCGTTCAAGGCAGGAATATACCGGTATTGTCCGCCACCTGCTTTTAGAAATACTTCTCTATTTTCATCGACCATTTCTTCTAGCGTTTCTAGACAGTCAGCCGAAAAGCCAGGACAGACCACATCAACACTTTTCTGGCCTTGTTTGCCTAATTGTTCTAATGTTTCACTAGCATATGGTTTTAGCCATTCTTCTTTACCAAAACGAGATTGGAATGAGACAATCCATTCGTCTTTTTGTAACTTCAATTTTTCGGTAATGAGACGCGCAGTTTTTTGACAATGGCAAAAATAAGGGTCGCCCGCGCCTAAAGTTCGCTTTGGCATGCCGTGAAATGAAAAAAGCAATTTCTCTGCTTTACCGTTTTCATTCCAATATTGTGTAATGCTATTGGCCGCGGCATTGATATATCCTTCATCATCATGGTAGTGATTGATAAAGCGCGTTTCAGGGACATATCGCCAATCTTCAAAAGTTTTTGCAATGGCATCAAAAGTTGATGCAGTAGTTGCTGCTGAATGTTGTGGATATAAAGGTAATACAACTATTTTTTGCACGTTAGCTTCACGTAATTCATTCAAAGCAGATTGAATTGATGGATTACCATAACGCATACCCAATGCAACTTTTATTGGCCCTTTAAATTGTTTTTTTAGTGAAGTTTGTAGGGCTTTTTGCTGTTGTATTGAGATGCTTAATAAAGGCGAGCCATCCTCTGTCCAGACTTTTTTGTAAGCCTCTGCAGATTTAGCTGGTCGGGTAGTTAGTATAAATGCGTTTAAAATTATCCACCACACTGGGCGAGGGATTTCAACAACTCGCGGATCCCACAAAAATTCTTTTAGATAACGTTTTAACGCTTTAGGAGTGGCTGCATCGGGTGTGCCTAAATTGGTAATTAATACGCCAGTAACTGGAATACTGGAATGTGAATAATTAGATGGTTCTTTATGCATTTTCTTTGTTATTCTCGTAAAATACGGTTTTAATCGGCTGCAGAGTATACCTCAACAAGATGTTTTCGTATATCCACCTGCTTATAGAATGAACAGTCTTAGAGTTAATATTTATGCAAGAGTCAATACAAACCATTTCATACGGTCATTTAGGCTTGGCTTTTTTACCTGCGTTTATTGTTATCGGCATATTATATCACTGGCGTTTGTCTCCTGGAAATGGCGTTTACGCAATTTTCAGAATGGTTATCCAGCTACTTTTAGTGGGGTATATTTTATCATTCATTTTTGCATCAGAAAATGCGTGGGTTGTATTAGTGGTCATTACGATTATGGTGTTGTCTGCTAGTTGGATCGCTTTGCGCACTAGCCAGCAAAAGTTTTCGGTCTTATTTTATAAAGCAATCATTTCAATACTTGTAGGTGGCGGTTTGGTTCTGATTTTTATCAGTCAGTTCGTTTTAGAATTGTCACCCTGGTATAAACCAAATTATATGATACCTATAGCAGGAATGATTTTCGCTAATGCCATGAACAGTATTAGCTTAGCTGTAGAACGACTCGAGGCTGAACTCAATCGAGATTTAGATTATGAGGAAGCCAGAAAAATTGCTTTTCAGGCTTCTTTAATTCCGATAGTTAATTCGCTTTTTGCTGTGGGACTTGTTTCTTTACCAGGTATGATGACAGGGCAAATTTTGTCTGGTGTTTCACCGCTCATTGCCGTTAGATATCAGATTGTGGTGATGTGTATGATATTTGGATCCGGTGGAATTACCGCAGCTTTATTTTTGTGTATGGTAAAATCGATCTATAAAGTTAAAAAAACGACTTAGGAATTAGTTTGCTTAGAATAAATCATCAAATAAGTATTCCCGATTACGAAATACAAATTAGTGCAATTCGAGCCCAGGGCGCCGGAGGTCAAAATGTTAATAAAGTGTCTACGGCGATACACTTGCGGTTTGATATTAGCGCGTCCAGTTTGCCTGAAATGATCAAACACCGCTTATTGAACAGTAATGACCAGCGAATTACAAAAGACGGTATTTTTGTAATTAAAGCGCAAAATACACGGAGCCAAGAAGCAAACAAGTTGCAGGCTCTTGCTCGATTACGTGAAGTTATTTTAAATGCAACTTTGCTACGCAAGAAACGCATCGCCACGAAACCCAGTAAGAATAGTCAGAAAAAACGCCTAGATCAAAAAACTAAACACGGAAAGAGCAAATCCTTACGCAGAAAAGTTAATCCTTTAAGTGATTGAATATGTGATCATAATCCATATGTTTTAGGCATTTGTCACTGGATTAAGACAAAGTATAAATTAGTGCATGTCATTAATATTACGGCTGCATAAACAAAGTAAAAATTCCCTATAAACTGCCGCTAAATAGTAAGTATTCAATGCCTTATGTGTTGGAATTACTCTAATTAATCGTTATGGATTTTAATAAAAGAAACTGGAAGTAACGGAGTGGCTTTAATTGGGAATAAATAATAAAAAATACCGGCTGCCTCTAGGTTTTGCCATACCTTTGATCATGATGATCGCTTTAGTTTTCGTTGGCCTCGACAATATGGCTAGCATTCAATCTCGTCTTAAAGAAATTGTGGAAGTTCATGATCAAAAAACTGCGATCATTACTAAGATGCGTTTTTTCGCGCGTGAACGAACCATTGTTTTATATCGTATAATAACGTTGACGGATCCGTTTGAAAGAGACGACGAATTCATGCGCTTTACAAGTTTTGGTTTTCAATTTCTCTCAATTCGAAAGCAGTTTATCAACATGGGAATTAATGAGGAAGAAAAACAAGCTTTAGAGAAACAAATGAAGTTAACACTTGCAACAGTCGCTCATCAAAATGAAGTCATCGATTTGGCAATGGGTGAGGATATCGAGAAAGCAAGTCAACTGTTGTTAGATTATGCTGTTCCTGGACAGGATGCTGTATTTGATCAATTAAATAAATTGATGGAAATACAGCAAAGACAAGTAGCAAATGCAGTTGTTGTTTCAGCCTCAGCTTATGAAAAGGCGAGAGCGTTGATGGTTGGATTAAGTTTTGGAGCGCTCTGTTTAGGGTTGTTTGTTGCTGTAGTAGTAACAAGACGTACTCATAAAGCTGAGACAACGTTATTTTTAGAAAAAGAACTAGCACATTTTACCTTACAGGCGATTGGTGAAGGTGTTATAACTACTGATTCTTCAGGTCGAATAAATTACTTAAATCCTGCCGCAGAATCTTTAACTGGATGGAAAAATAAAAGTGCTTCAGGATTACCTCTACTTGATGTGTTTAATTTAGTGGATGACAATAGTAATCAACAACTTATCAATCCCGTATCCATTGCTATTAAACAACGTCGTATTGTCAATACGACCTCCAATACCATTGTAAACAACAAAGATGGGTTTAATTACGATATTGAATATACATCAAGCCCGATATTGAACAGCGTAAATGAAGTTACCGGTGCGGTCCTAGTTTTTCGCAATTTGACTGCCATTCAAGATATGGCTAAACAAATGTCTCATCAAGCAACACATGATGCTTTGACAGATTTGATCAATCGACATGAATTTGAAGATCGACTTGAAAATGCATTACAAAGTGCTCGATCTGATGGAAGTAATCATGTTTTATGTTTTTTTGATTTAGATCAATTTAAGGTAGTGAATGATACCTGTGGTCATGTAGCCGGTGATGAGCTACTTAAACAACTGGTGAACAATTTAAACACTCGAGTTAGAAAATCTGATACTTTTGCGCGTTTGGGCGGAGATGAATTTGCACTCTTGCTTGATGATTGCAGTATGGAAGGCGCGGTAAAATTAGCTAACACTATTCTTCAGTGCATAAATGATTTTAGATTCGTTTGGGAGGATAAATCTTTTGTTGTTGGGGCGAGTTTCGGCATGGTATCAATCACACCGAGTAGCGGAACCATTACAGATTTAATTGGTGCGGCAGATTCAGCTTGTTATGTGGCAAAAGATTCAGGTAGAAATAGAATTCATGTGTATAAAGCTACTGATAGCATCCTAGCTCAACGTCGTGGTGAGATGCAATGGTTGCCCTTGATCAGAGAAGCTTTGGAAAACGATGGGTTTATTTTATATGGTCAAAAAATCCAAGACTTAAATGATAATACTGAGACTGGAGTGCACTATGAAACATTAGTACGAATGGTTCGAGCTGATGGTACTCACATTCCTCCGATGGCTTTTATTCCAGCGGCGGAACGATATCATTTAATGCCCAGTATAGATCGTTGGGTAATTAAATCTGCTTTTGAACAATTGCGAAGGTTTCATTTGAAAAACTTAGATAATGAGCAATTTTGGACGATTAATTTGTCTGGTCAATCTTTGTGTGACGATGATTTTCTTGATTATATTATCGAACAATTTAATCATGCATCGATCTCACCGAGATTGGTTTGTTTTGAAATCACAGAAACAGCAGCAGTGAAAAACTTAAGTCGTGCCATTGAATTTATGGCTAAACTTAAGTCCATGGGGTGCCAATTTGCTTTGGATGATTTTGGTAGTGGTTTAAGTTCTTTTACATATCTCAAAAAACTGCCTGTTGATTACTTGAAAATTGATGGCAGTTTTGTGAAAGATATGTTGGATGATCCAATTGATATGGCAATGGTAGAGTCTATAAATCAAATTGGTCATATAATGAATCTGAAGACAATTGCAGAATTTGTAGAAGATGAAGCCACATTAGAAAAACTCCGCGAAATGACAATAGACTTTGGTCAAGGTTACTGCATACACCGTCCGCAGCCTATGGAAGAAATATTGGAAAGTGCCAAATTACCTGTTCAAAAACTTGGTTAGTCCCAGATCCTCAGTTCATCCCATCTATTGTTCCAATTTGTATATCGTTAGGTGAGTGTTATACTCAGAACATGTAAAGAGTACATTAAGTTTTTAATACCTAGCAAAATACTATGATTTTGGAATTCATTAATGAATGACTTTAAAAAAAATGCTTCGCAAAGTCGGAAATTGATGAAAAAAAGCACCCCTATAATTTTAGTAGGTGTAGCGATAATGATGGGCTTGTCAATTTATGTGGTGGGAAAAAATCCTTCACTAAAGGAATCATTGGAAGCTGAACGCCCCGTTGAAAGAGAAACAATGCTTCAATTGTCAGCGTTTGAATATAAAGATATACAAAAAAACATTATTACTACGGCAAAAAATGGTTCGAAGTTGGTTTTTGAATTGGCCAGTAATGTACCTGTTCATGTAGCTTTGCTTGTCTCTGTTAATCGTAAAATTCCTGAAATATTATTCGAAGATGCTAAAATCCCACCTGGTGAACATAAAAAACTAGAAAAAGCCGGTAATCGATTTGTATACAAAGTCGTTACTAGTGAAGGCAATCTAAAATTTTGTCTTGTTCAAGCAAATAATACAGCTGAGTTAATGTCAAAATTGTTACGACCAAAAAATACCTGGCTTAGAATCCCAGAAACTCAGTGTGTTCAACTAAAGGTAGAATAAAGCTCTATTTTTTTAGAATCAGACCGCATTCCATATGATCGGTATAAGGAAATTGATCAAACAAGGCAAGTTTATCGATGGTGTACTCTTTTAACTGTGCTAGATTTTTCACGAGACTATATGGATTACAGGAAATATATATAATATTTTCAAACTGATTGGCTAATTTTAATGTTTGTTCATCTAAACCTGCTCGTGGTGGATCTACAAATATTGTACTAAATTTATAATTATCGAGTTCAATATTCGTTAAGCGCCGAAACTTGCGATCTTTGTTAAGTGCTTGTGTAATTTCTTCACTGGACATGCGTACAATTTCGATATTTTCTAAATTATTTAACGTTATATTATATAAAGCAGATTTTACTGATGTTTTAGATACTTCTGTAGCAAGTACCTGTTTGAAATTCTGAGCCAGCGCTAATGTAAAGTTGCCATTACCACAATATAATTCGAGTAAATCGCCACCACAGTTTTTTGTATTATCCACAGCCCAACCGAGCATTTTTTGGCAAATAACTGCGTTGGGTTGAGTGAAGCTATTTTCTACTTGCTGATAAGTAAATTGTTTTTCGTTAACCGTGAGCGTTTCAAGAATAAAATCTTCAGAGAGTATTTCTTTTTGTTTTCGAGCTCTACCAATTAATTTGATTGAAAATTGGTTTTCGAGCTCTTTTGCTTCTTTTAGCCAGTTATCAGTTAGCTTTTTATGGTAAATCAGAGTTACTAGCATTTCACCTGACAAATTGCATATGAAATCAATTTGGAATAGACGCTTTTTCAACACTTCGCTTTGTTCGATAGCGGATAATAAAGGTTCCATTAAATTTGAAATGGCAGCATGAGCCCTAGGAAAACTATTTAGAAAAATTGGTTCGCGTTTGTCACCTTTATTAAACATGACGTAATTGATTTTATTCTCAGTATGCCAAACACGAAATTCAGCACGCATGCGGAAATGTAGAGGAGGAGATTCAAGCACATCAATTGCCGGTATTGGCCAATCGTTAAACAGATTTTTTAATTCAGAGACTTTCGCTGCAAGTAATTCTGGGTATTTCTCGGGGTAAACATCAAACATAATGGTTATTCTTAAAATATTGGATTATGATATTATTTTTTACAGTATTAAACACTTCAGATCGTTTATGATTTATTTGAATACAGGGAATAAGGGTGCAGATAATCGTAAGTTAGCACTTTTGTTACCGTAGTCGGATATATATTATTGAACTGAATATCTAGAATTTTAACACTTTTATAAAGGGCGTAACATGCGAGTACTGATATTATTGAGTTGTTTTCTGGGTTTGAGTGCGTGCGTGGCACCAATTACCAAAGATCAATTACGTCAGCACTCTAACCATAAGGTGAGTTTTGAGGTAAAACAGCCTTATCAGCAGGTGTTTTCTGGTTTATTAGCACAAACTAGAAACTGTTACCTTGATAAAGCACAGGTTAGGCAGATTACAGTGGTCGGTAATCGTGATAATGGTAAAAAAACGGCTAATATTACGGTTGAAGAAGTATATGCTATGGCAGAACATGATGCATATTTAGTAATTGATCTGGTATCCAAAAACAAGCATTTAACTCAAGTGTCTGCTTATGCATCTACAGTGAAAGCGAAAAATGAAGTTAAATCTGTTAAAACGTGGGTATTAGAAAACAGCAAAAAATGTAATGTTAGTTGGCTAAGCTAGGTTGAAATGGCCAATGAAAACAATGAGATATAGAAATATATATTCGAATTAATATTAATACTGCAGATTATTTATTCGAAAAATATAAAATAACCATTTTAATAAAATGACTAAAAAATATTCTCAAGTTTTAGGTCAAACAATCCGCTCATAGCAAATAGTAATTCCTATTCTTTTTCTGGAAATCGAGTGGATAAATGAATTTTGCTTCTCCGACTGTTTTTATTGTTGACGACGACTCAGATATACGTTCATATCTATCGATTTTACCGAATTCTTTAGATCTCCAAATAAAAATTTTTAATTCTGCCGAGTCTTTTTTGGCATTTTATCAGCGAGGTATGGCCGGTTGTTTGGTGCTTGATGTATTTTTAACGGGGATGTCAGGAATAGAATTGCAAAAATTCATGGTAGATAATGGTTATCAGATTCCCATTATATTTGTTAGCTCAACCCATGACGTTTCTATTTCAATTCAGGCATTCAAGGCTGGGGCTTTTGACTTCATAGAGAAATCAAAAATTCACACGGATTTTGTTCCAGCCCTAGAAAATGCCATTAAACATGACTCGAAACTTCGAAAAATAGAACGTAAAAATGTAGACAATGCCGTTCGTTTGTACGCGGAAAGTATCGTTGAAACGGTTAGCCAACCATTGTTTGTATTAGACCATAATTTAAATGTCGTTTTGGTCAATAAGTTTTCTTACAACATGTTTGATGTTAATGAGGAGCAGGTTGATAACCAATATTTTGAAAATATAATCACCCTGATCCCGGGATTAAAAACCGATTTATGTAATTTAATATTCTCTGGACAAGAACTTGTTGATCGTGAAGTGTGTTTTAACTCGCTTGAATTTGGGAATAAAATATTAATTCTCAATGCCAGAAATTTGAATAAGAATGATAAACATGAAAAACATATCTTATTGGCACTTCAAGATATCACTAAGCGGAAACAGACAGAACAGGCACTATATCAAGAAAAAGAACAAGCACTAGTAACTTTACAGTCCATAGGTGAAGCTGTTATCACCATGGATAAAGATGGTTATATTCAGTATCTAAACCCAATTGCTGAGAGATTAACGGATTGGCAGCAATCCTTAGCGAAGGGCCAGCCAATTGATATGGTGGTGAAGCTAGTTAATGAAATAAGTTCTGAGCATACTTTAAATCCCATTGCACTGTGTTTGCATCGTCAGGAAACCATTAATATAAATGATAATTTGGCATTAATAAGTCGCAATGGCCATCAGTATAGTATTGAATTAACAACAGCCATAATACGTGATGAATCCGACAATGTTTCTGGACTAGTATTAGCATTTAAAGATGTATCAAATCAAAGAAGGCTTTCCCAGGAATTGTCATACCAGGCAACACATGATGTGTTAACAGGATTGGTAAATAGAAGGGAATTTGAGGATCGTTTATCTCGCGCAATTAAAGCGAGTTCTGAAACCATAAATCATCATGTGTTGTGTTATTTAGATCTTGATCAGTTCAAAATCGTCAATGATACTGCTGGACATCGAGCAGGTGATGAATTGTTAAAGCAAATTTCTCAATTAATAAAAGAAAATATTCGTAGTCGGGATACTTTAGCAAGAATTGGTGGCGATGAATTTGGGTTAATTTTAGAAAATTGTCCTTTAGATAAAGCGAATGATATTGTAGAAACTCTAATTGATGAGTTGCGTAGTTATCGTTTTGTTTGGCAGGATGATATTTTTACCGTAGGACTAAGTGTAGGGATAGCTCCGATCACAGAAGATATATCTTCTTCAGAGCATCTATTAAGTCGAGCAGATCTTGCATGTTATACAGCGAAAGAGCAGGGAAGAAATCGGAGTCATATTTTTGATGATAGCAATGGCGAGCCAGCACAAAAATATTCAGAAATCTTACGTGCTGCGGGATTGTCTAGCGCTCTGGAGAAAGACCAATTTCGTTTATTTTGCCAGCCAATATATTCAATTAAACAAGGTGAAAGAAATATATCCAGTTATGAAATACTTGTTCGTTTAGTTGATGACAATGGTGAATTGATAATGCCAGGGTCCTTTATTCCAGCTGCAGAGCGATATGGACTAATGGCAGACCTCGATCGTTGGGTGATAAAGAATACGTTAAAACAGTTTTCTCAATGTCACGGAGAAAAAACTAATACTCGTATTGCGATAAACTTATCAGGTAATTCTTTGAACGATGATGGTTTGTTGGAATATGTGGAATCGCAATTCAATGAATTTTCTGTCAATCCTGATAATATTTGTTTTGAAATTACAGAAACTGCGGCGGTACATAATATAAGTCGAGCAATTGAATTTATTAATGCATTGAAATCAAAAGGTTGTAGTTTTGCCCTCGACGATTTTGGTAGCGGTTTATCTTCGTTTTCTTACCTACAAAAATTACCCATTAACTATCTAAAAATTGATGGAAGTTTTGTGCGAGATATCGCCACGAATGCTGTTGATCGAGCCATGGTTGTTGCTATTAATGAAATAGGCCATACCATGGGGATTAATATCATTGCTGAATATGCTGAGTCTGAGGCAGTTATTGATGAACTAAAATTAATTGGTGTTGATTACGCGCAAGGATATGCTCTGCAACGGCCAGTTGATTTAGCTACTGTACTTAATTAACAGTTTGATTGAGTTTATTTGTTAATAAACCTGGCGAAGTTCTTAACGTCAATTTTTCTATAATTTGCAAAACCAAAACCTAAGTCTATGTACCAAGCATTTGTTTTATCTGTATCATTTGTAATATAGGGTGTGGATGACCATAAACCATTGAATTGGGACCCTGGCGTATTAGGAAAAATATCAAGATTTATGGGTGGAATAATACATTGTAAATCTAAAATGGTGTTGAGTTCTTTGATATCTGGTAATCGCTTGTTGTTATTATAAGCGATTTGCAAAGCTTCTTGCCAAGTTAATTTGATAGGGCTACCAATGCAGGTTGATTTATTATTGTCCCACGTTTGCCCATATACACAACGATTCCAGATCAAACCTGATAGCTTATTTAATGCTATACCGGGTACTGAAAGATCAAAATTTCCTGCAGACACAGTCTGAGGTGTGACTTTTTTCATACAGACTTGAGCATTTGAAATAGGCGTTAGCAATATTAGACTAACTAATAGTGAGTGACGTAAAGTTAACATGGCCGATCCGAGTTAGCTTTTGGGCTGCAAGTAGAAACCATTCGAACTAACAAATTCTCTGTTTTTAAGCACTGCCGAATATGATTGTTTTGTACTTTACCAAAATAAACACACCAGGCAGCATCACCATTAACGGCAGCCGGTGTTGCTGTCCAATAAAACGCAGCTGTTGTTCCTGGATTCGTGTTTCTAGCGACATTAAAATATTGTTCATCAATAAGAACGGATTCATTGCTGGATTCAAAATCCATGATGGACATTAATTCTCTAAGCTTAGGCAAGCGCCAGTTGGTAATATTGCACAAACCAACACTATTACTGTTCTCGCTACGCAAGTTATTTAAGACATCTGAATAATGATCTGTATTGCAGGGCGTATTACCACCACAAACATCCGAGGTCGAGCCATCTGCGCCCTCAAAGCCTTCATCACCCCCGTTAACGCTGGTGATTTTATTTAACCAGCTAAAAACATAGGTATCTTTTTTAACTTGCCAGACAAGATTGGTATTTTTATCGTAAACGCAGCTGGCATTACTTGCTGTTGAACTTAGCACATCGCCTTGATCGTTTAATTTATCAAAACTGTTGGATGTAAATTGACTGCCATCTTGATCAAAACCGGGAAAACCTGTACTGCCATCACAAGGAATGGGAAATTTTGAATCGTTGTAACAAGTTGTCACTCCGGTATCATTAATTGCCCCAGCATTAGCATCATCATCATTAATTGTGATTGTAATGGTATTGTGAGTATCATTGATAATAGCATTGTCTGCACTGATTAAGGTAAACCGAATGGTTTCTTGATTTTCAGGAATTGCATCTGAAAAAATTTCAAAGGTAAATTCCTTCTCATTGGTTTCAGCAAGAAATACAATAACTCCCTCAATATTAGGTGAGTTTGATTCTCCAGGATCAATAAAATCTTGTACTTCACTTACTCCTTCAGCCTGTTCGATTAAATAGCTTATATTGATATCTTGACTACTTCGATTACCATCATCAGCTAATGTGAGTTTTAATGCGACACCGCCATCATCTTCATTAATAGCTGCACTAAAACTACCATCTGAGTTTCGATTTAAACCAGGGGCAGATAAAATAATTTCTGGCTCTAGCTCATCATCCACTATTGAAACCGTGATTAAACTTTGACTGATTTCTGCATCATTCGACGCCATGGAAAAGAGAAGATTTTCATTGGGTTCGTCTAAGTTATCATCAAATATTTGAACCAAGTAAAATACCACGCTGGAGACACCCGCTTCAATGGTTACTGTTGCGCCATTTAATTGCTCAGAAATATCACCAGTGACCTCTTTAGAAAGGTTAAAATCTTTTAGTTTATCTGCGCTACCGCCAAAATAACCAAATGTAAACGCAACATCGGTAGTTTGTACCTCGGACAATGTTGCGGTAATTTCAATCAAACCGTTAACTTCCGGTACTGTGATTAAATCAGCACTTTCATCCCCATAAGTGAATGTTAGGCTTGCTGCAAAAGTGGAAATACTGAAGGAAAAACACAAGCAGAGCAGGGTAAAGGTCAGAAGTAGTTTTGGCTTAATGTTGAACTTTCTCATACTTATTATATATCGTCCAATTGGGACTTTAATTGTTTGAACGCATTATAACATGGACAATAATTGTGTGACGATGTTCACATTTTTGAGTTTGTTCAGATCAAGAAAAAGCCATGTTGTTAGAACACGGCTTTTTCTTAGATTATTTGATATTATTTTACGGTTATTTCAATTGTTTTTGATACAACGGGTGGATTATGTGGAACGTGCCCTTTGTCACCCAATACAAGTTGCAAAGTGTGTTTGCCAGGTTTTAAGTCTATACTTGCCTGAGTTTGACCACCGCCAAAATGTTTATGATTAGCATCCGCAGGGATACTTGTATCCATACTTGGTGTTGGCGAATTAATAATTAAGTGATGATGACCGGTATTTTTTTTGTCAATGCCTGCGGGAGCAACGCCCGCACCTGATAAACCAAACATAACTGTAACCGGTGAGGATACAACTGCTCCGTCTGCTGGCGAAATAATAAATACATGCGCATCGGAAGATATTGGTGTTGCGGCAAAGCTATTTGCTGAAATGGTTAAGCTGGCGATTATTGCTAATGTAGTTGTTTTAAACATTTTTCATCTCTCTTTGGGTTTATAATTATAGCTGCTGAGTTTAGATTAATTTAAAACGAATAAAAACAATTTAAATTGAATGGAAGGAATAAGTTATTTATATCTAAATAAGCTTTACGGTATGAATTTTGATTAAATAAACCTCAAAATTCAAAGTTATCCAGCTGATAATAGTTAAATTTTAAAGTTTTACCGTTTTGAGGGTATTTTCGCATTGTTTAAAAGAATTAAGTGTTAAACTTCTGCGAGAATTTATTATGATGTTAGATTAAATTAATTATTACGTATTAAATTGCTAGGCTTTGTTAAACAGGAGAAAGACTGTATGAAATTATTCAAATCCCTGGTCGCTGGGACGGTATTATCTTTGGCTGCAGGTTCATCGTGGGCCATTGACAGTTTAGATGCAACGAAATTGACCAGCGCAACGTTTGAAGCTTTTGCAAAAGACCTTGGGTCTGCATTAAGTTATAAAGCGGTCTCACCTGCAGAGCCATTAGGCATAACTGGCTTTGATATAGGCGTAGAGATAACGGGTACAAGTCTAGAAGGGGTTGATACTTGGGGAAGTGCTATTGGTGATACTGACCTTTCAATACTCCCTTTTCCAAAACTTCATGCACATAAGGGTTTACCTTTCGGAATAGATCTAGGTTTAGTGTATTCCAGTTTACCAATGGCAGATATTTCATATATAGGTGGCGAAGTTCGTTATAGTTTTGTTAGCGGAAATGTTGCAATGCCTGCAATTGCTATCCGCGGGACATACACCCAATTAATGGGAGTTGATGAGGTTGATTTAAGCACCAAGGGCCTTGAATTAACGGTATCGAAAGGTTTTTTAATGTTCACTCCTTATGGCGGAATTGGTAATGTTTGGACCAGTGGCGAATTATCTTATTCAGAATCCGGAACAACTGTTAGCGCAAGTGCTGATCCGTCTCAATTCAAATATTTTATCGGATTAAATATTAATATGGGTTTGATGAATTTTGTTATTGAAATGGACCAAACTGGCGATGCTAAGTCATATACTGGAAAATTGGGGTTTCGTTTCTAAAATCCCCTTTTTTTGTAATAAAAACCCCCTGTTTTTTGCGAATTCAGGGGGTTTTTTTATATTATAGGAATACTTCACGAAAAGTTCAGCTTAAATCCATTAATATGGGGAAAGTTGCTTGAACAAAACATAGACTTTGTTAGTCAAAATAAATCAAATCTCGGAAATTGTCTTCAATTAATGTGAAATCACCTATTCCAATACAAATATATCTGATTCTTTTTTTTTACTGCATATTGTTTGTGTCGAATATTGCCGTAGCAAATCCCAATGTCTCATCTAAAAAACAAGTTTTAAGCGCTGATATTGTTCCAGGTGAATTATTGGTGAAATTTAAGCAACCTTTTACATCAAACAAAACACGGGCTAAAGCGGGTCGTTTCAAAGCCAGAAGCAAAAGTCAGTTTAAAGCCCTCGGGATAGAATTGTGGAAATTGGATAAGTCACAAAATTTAGAAAATACCATTGCTCAACTGCAAGCTGATCCTAGTGTCGCATTAGTTGAACCCAATTATCGGCGATATCCTCGTATGATTTCTACACGTGCTGGTCATTATACTCAAGATGAATCTCGATTAAATGATTTAAATTTACCAAAACTTTGGGCTATTGAAGAAACCGCATATCGAATACAAAATAAAGTGAAAGTGGCCGTCATTGACGATGCGTTTGCCATAAATCACGAAGATTTACAGGCTAATATAGTTTTACCTTATGATGCGATTGATGGTGGTTCAGATCCATCTCCTGAAGTTTGTGTAATTCCAGGGACCAATACACCAACATATGCATCCGATGATCCTTTTTATATTGAGTCTCATGGAACACTGGTGGCAGGTGTGGTAGGCGCCGTTTCAAATAATTCTAAAGGCATCGATGGGGCCGGGGATAATGCATCAATAATTCCCATTAGAATTGGTTGTAACTATAGTGTTTCATATGAGTTACAAGCCTTTAATTATGCGATTCAACAAGATGTCGATATTATAAATATTTCTTGGGGTGGTCCACAGTTTTCAGAAATGGAACGTTTAGGGATTGTAGATTTACTTAAAGAAGATATTCTGATTGTTACGGCAGCGGGAAATTTTGACGCAGATAATGATCGTATTACTGACTACCCTTCAGGATTGGATTTGCCGAATATCTTATCCGTCGCAGCGGTTAGTGATAGTCAGGTGTTGTTACCGTGGTCTCAATATGGTCAAACTTCCGTAGATATTGCAGCTCCTGGGAATTTGATTACAACATTGTCTAGAAACGGTTCTTATTCTCAAAGTGTTCGAGGTACGTCTTTTTCTGCGCCCTTCGTAGCCGGTGTTGCTGCCTCATTATTAGCTCGTAGCTCAGAACAAACCTCTGCCTTGGATTTGAAAGCAGCTATAATGGCGTCTGCTACCCCATTTAGTGATGGTTTGAAAGCGCGATTAGCAACTGACGGTTATGTTGATGCTTATGCAGCGTATGAAGCATTAATTAATCCCGCACCTTTACCTGTTATTTCCAAAATTGAAATTGATGATTCTGCCGATACTGGTAATGATAATGGTGTTGTTGATCCGGGTGAAATAGTGATAATGAAAATTACCTTAGATAACGTTGGACTAAAGGCAGATTCCATAAGTGCTATTTTAAGTTCAAGCACATTAGGTGGTATCAAAACCGCCTTTTCAAATGATTTCCCTGGTTTTGATCGAGTAAATTATCAATATGGTAGAGTCGTGTTGGAATTTATCGGTGTAGATTTCAGCGAGTATTATCAAGTACAGAATGTGGATTTTACACTCCATTTAACCAGTCATTATGGTGTCGATGAACTAGCACAGGTATCACGAAGTTTTACCGTTGATACGGGAAGTTTGGAAATCGGTAAACCGGTGAATAACACGATTCGCAGTAATGATGATAACCAAGACGAATTTCATTATTATCATGTAAATCTCGATAATGTAGAAGATGAGCTCGTTATCACTTTAACCATGGCTGAGCAAAATTACGATATTGATATCTTGGTTAAATATGATAGTCCACCACAATTCAGCTATGAAGATTACGAAAACGCTACCATATTGGATAAATATGAAATCGATACTAAATCTGGGTTCGAAAATGGGAACGACGAAACAGTCACCATTAAAAATCCATCCATAGGAACCTATCATATTGTTGTGATTGCGGATGATGATATTAAAGAAAGTGATATGGCTTACACAATAACAGCAAAAACCACTTCCAATGATATTTCAAACACTGCTGCGGGTTGCAGTATTGGTCAATCGAATAAAATTGATCCATTATTTTATTTTTTATTGATCATTTCTCTATGGCGAATTAGTCGATATCCACAGAAAATATCCAATTAGCATTATTTTTTTAGTCTTATGGGTTGGTGTTTGTGTTTATATTTGGAAAATATGGTGAAAAATTATCGGTTATTCCTATTTTTAGTTTTTTTACCTCTTGCGTTTGGAGTTTGGTCTTATTTTTTTATAAATGAGCCTGAAATCCATAATTTACCCGCGATATCTTCCCAATTAATCCCTATTGATACAAAATATTCTGATCAAAAAAGTGTATTAAGCAATATTAATTTAGAATCAGCTTGGGATCTTACAACAGGTTCAAATGAAGTTATTGTGGCAATCATTGATGATGCTATTGATATTAGCCATCCTGATTTGCGAAATAATATGATGGCCGGATATGATTTTGTTGATGGAGATAATGACCCATCGCCAGGTTTATGTGTTGATTCGGTTAATCAAACAGAAATTCTAGAGCAGCATGGTACTCAAGTGGCAGGCATTATTGCTGCGACAGGCAATAATAACTTGGGAATAGCAGGTGTCAATTGGCAAGTAAAAATCATGCCTTTGAGGATTGGTTGTTATTATTCTTCAAATTTGGAAACTCAAGCCGTTCAATATGCCATTGATCATGGTGCACATATCATCAATGCTAGTTACGGAGGGCCTGCTTTACGGGCTCGTAATGAAAAAGTCATTCAATTATTGGAAGATCAAGCTAGAGAGATCTTATTTGTTACTGCCGCTGGGAATTATCATTTAAACAATGATGATATACCGATGTATCCCGGAAATATTGATTTTCCTAATGTCATTACGGTTGCGGCTTCCGATAGAAATAATCAGCTCACTGAATGGGCTCAATATGGCGCAACAAGTGTCGATTTGTCGGCGCCGGGTCTAGATTTACTAACAACGATTGCCGGCAGTGATTATGACAAAGTTAACGGCAGTTCCTTTTCCACAGCAGTTGTCTCTGGCGTGGCTGCATTGGTGAAATCTTATGATATTAGTCAAAGTTTATCCGCCTCAGATCTAAAAGCTGTGTTACAAGCTAGTGTGAGCCCCGTAGAGGGACAGAACGCTCGTAGTAAAACATCAGGTGTTGTAAATGCCAGAGCGGCACTGGACTTATTAGATAGACCACAACCGGTTGTCAGTATTGTTGCCGTTCGATATGTCGATGATGGCGCTATTTTTAATAATGGACTTATTGATGAGCATGAAAATGGCAATATATCGATTGAATTAGAAAATTTATGGGCAGATATGATAACGGGAACGGTTTCTGTCAGTGTAGAAAACTCATTGGTGCAATTGCCAACGTCATTTTATAATTTATCGTCCCTTTCCGTGAGTGAACGTAGGGAATTAACCATTCCAATCCAAACAAGTACTTTCAGTGGTCACCAACGTATACGATTTCATTTGGATATCAAAGCTACAGGTACAAGTGAAAGTGTGTCGTATAGACGCTCTTTTGAGATTCAAACAAGCGCATTAGTTAGTAATAAACAAATTAATGCGCGTATTCAGCAAAATAATTTTGATGATTACCAGTATTTTCACTTAAACATACCTCAAAATATGGATCGCGTAGCTGTACAACTTGAATATGATCCTTCTGATTCACGAGATATGGGTTTGTTAGCGGCATTTGATAAGCGGCCACAGATCCATTTCAGAGATTTTAATGGAGCATCGTATTGGTATTCTGCAACATATCATTCTGATAATAAAACTGGGTTTGAACGAATTGATTTACGAACGGCTGCTTTAACGAGTTCGAGTTTAAAAGTAATGGTTTTTAATGCGCCAGGGCGCAATCCGAGTGAAAGCTTCACATTTAACAAACCATATAAGCTTAAAGGCTGTTATTTTTCAGATTTGGATGGCAATTCTCCTCCAAAAGTAAATGCAGGAACGGATAAAAGTGTTAACGCGGGTGACTCAGTTGTTCTAACAGGTGAAGTGAGTGACATTGATGGGGAAATAACACATTCGTATTGGGTAAGTAGCAATGGAATTGATTTTGTCGTTCTAAATGCCACACAAATTCAATTTACAGCGCCGACGTCAGGCGATTATACGTTTTCGTTAGTAGCGATAGATAATGGCTGTAAGAAAACCGTGGACAATGTCTCGATTAGTGTCAGTGATGTTAATGGAAATGAACCTGATGGGCTGATTCTTAATCCTCGCACGTTGAATATTGATGAAAATAGTGGTTTTGATGTCCTAGTTTCTGCCTTTTTTAATTCAAAAGAGGTAACTAATTTATCAATGTTAACTGCACCCGAGGGAGTTGAATATAAAAATGGTAATTTATCATGGCAAAATGCGAGTCCACCAGGCGTTTATCTAATAAAATTTTCTGCAAATGTAAGTAATCAGACTTTATTTGGAACAATTACAGTAGATATTGCTCAGCGAAGCGTTGGAAATGGTGGAGGAGGTTGCGTAATAATGAAAAATTCTGAATTTGATCCGCTTTTTTTGATTTATATCTTCCTATCGTACTTTTTCATTCAAAAAAAATCGTTTTTAAGAAAAAAACACGAAATTTTCTCTGCTTTTAATAAATAAACCTTAAAATTTTCTAAAGTAATTGTTTTTTTGTTGAATTTAACTATCGTGAACAGCATTTTTTTGTTGTTTAGTAAAAAAATAACACCTTATTTTAAAATATTCTTCGATATCACCAAACTTTTTTCTTGTGAATTCTCTCTTTGGGGTGAATTAACAGCATTATTTTAAATTAATATCATGCTTTAACGCTAATTTTGATCATTTCTTTGTTGTTTTATTAACTGAAACCTCTTTTCGGGAAGAATTATGTAAAATTCTTTTGAGTTTTGATCTTTTCGAGAAATTATTCAATAAATTTTTAGATACAACTATAGTGAAAGATTTAAAACGAGAAGTATTTATAAATATGCGAGAGCTTTTTTATGTCAATGGAAGTGAAGCGGGGTAGTGTAAACACATCTATTTTCCACTTTATGTTATATATCTAGACTGAATGAATATATATTTTGTGAATATGTGCGGTAGAAATTCGTTTTAAAAGTTAAATTTTAAAGGTAAATAGAAAGAAAATATTTCTAGATACGGCAATAAATTGCCGAAAAAAAATGTTTTATTGAAGTAAAAATTTTAAAAAAAATGCAATTTTAAAATAAAATGACTTGTAAAATCTTTTAAATTAAAATATAAAGTTGTCCGTTGAAGCGTTATTTCAATTAATTTTTTAGAAAAATTTCATTAATTTTGTATTTTTTTAAAAAAAAATGCGTTTTTTTGAAAATAATTAGATTTTTTTCATTTAAAACGAGACTTTTTGAAAAAAATGTCTAAACTATTTTTAGATGGTGACGAAAATTAATTGAAGCTGATGACATATATCAATTATTTTTGTGATTATATGAAATCTGATTTTTTGTTTAAATGAAGGAGCAACTGTATTATGGCGAAGAAAACTTCTGCTAAGAAAGCAACAAGCAAGACAACTAGCAAAGCAGCTAGTAAGGCATCAACCGGAGCAGCAGCTAAAAAAGCAGCAGCAGCTAAGAAAGCAGCTGCAGCTAAAAAAGCGGCAGCAGCTAAGAAAGCCGCAGCAGCTAAAAAGAAAGCCGCAGCAGCTAAAAAGAAAGCCGCAGCAGCTAAAAAGAAAGCTGCAGCAGCTAAAAAGAAAGTAATGGCAGCTAAAAAGAAAGCAGCAAATGATCGTAAACGCGCAGCAGCAGCGAAAAAACGTGCAGCAGCAGCAAAAAAACGTGAAGCAGCAGCGAAAAAACGTGCATTAGATGCAGCACGTAAAGCTAAAGCTAAAGTTATTGCCGATAAGAAAGCTCGTGATGCCGCTAAAAAGAAAGCAGTTGATGCTTTTGCTGCAAAATGGGATCGTGATGCTGACAAGAAAGCAGCAAAAGCCGCCGCAAAACGTAAAAAGCCAGCTAAAAAACGCAAAGCAGCTAAGAAAAAAGCAACTTCAAGCGCGACTAGTTCAGCGACAAGTTCTGCTGCTAAGTAAGTAGTCAGTTTTTTAGGAGAGGTTTGCCTCAGGAAGAGGCAAAAAAGCCATTGTTCTTATGAATAATGGCTTTTTCTTTTTTTATTAGTCTAAAAATTTTGTTTTTATCTCTTATCTAAGCAAATTTAAACTTCCGTAAGCGGCTATTTTGATTTTTATCTGTAAATATTACATCAAACCTTCAAAAGGTTGGACTTGTACTAAGCTTCCAGCTTCAATATTGCCACTATCTTGTGACAAAACAATAAAACAATTGGCCTGACACATCGAACTCAGTACATGAGAACCTTGATTCCCGGTAGTTTTCACTTGATATTGCCCATTTTCGTCCGTAAAAATAATTCCACGTTGAAAATCGACTCGCCCAGGACGTTTTTTTAGAGTAGAAATACATTTTAATTGGATAGTTGTGTTGTTTATTTGCTTTTGACCCTGTATTTGCCGTAATGCCGGTTGGACAAATTGATAAAATGTGACCATTGCGGATACAGGATTGCCTGGTAATCCAAAAAACATGCAGTCGCCAAGTGAGCCGACGGCTAAAGGACGGCCAGGTTTCATGGCAATTTTCCAAAAATTAACTTCTCCAAGTGATTCTAAAGTCTGTTTTACATAATCTGCATCACCAACGGATACACCGCCAGTGGTAATGAGAACGTCTGCGTTGTTTGCGGCAGTTTTAAAAGCAAGCCGTATACTTTCTGGATTATCTTTGACAATACCCATATCCAATATTTCAACACCAAAACTTTTTAACATGCTAAAGACAGTATAACGATTGCTATCATAAATTTGTCCCTCTCCAAGTGTTTCACCAATGCTACGCAATTCATCACCGGTAGAGAAGAATGCCACTCGAATTTTTCTACAAACACTGATTTCAGCAATACCTAAAGAGGCTATTAGCCCAATGTCAGCAGCTTTTAACTTCTCACCTTTATCTAGAGCCACTTCGCCAACTTTTAAATCTTCCCCAAACAAACGAATGTTTTGTCCCTTTTTGTGCTTAGCTTCAAGAACAATATTGTCAGCTTCTCGTGTCACATGTTCTTGAATAACGACAGTGTCTGCATCATCGGGCATTGCCGCGCCTGTCATTATTCTGATACATTGGCCGCTTGAAATACTGCCTATATAGGGTTTTCCGGCATATGCAGTTCCTATTACATTAAGCGATGTTGAATTTTCTGATTGAATATCTTTATGCTGCAAAGCATAACCGTCCATTGCAGAATTGGTAAATGCTGGAACATTGATAGTAGACAGAACATCTTTGGCTAAGGTTCTCCCTAAACCATCACGTATGGCAACCTGTTCAAAGCTTGATAAGGGGATGACCTGTTCTTTAATTCGAATTAATGCTTGATCCACAGACAAAGAATTTGGGTCGTATTCATCTTCACAGCTATCTGTTTTATTTGTCGATGGCGTTTGCTCTGTCATTGTCTAATTCTCACAATATGTAGTTAAAATGTAATGGGTAATCTGTTCAGGATTGTTTATATCCAAAACAGTCAGGTTTTTATGGTTGGAATTCACTAAATCTGTCGCAATGGCAATAATTTGATTATCATCTGGGTATAAATAAGGTTGGTTTAGCGTACTTCGGTGTAACTCTATGCGTGGAATAGCTTCATGTTTGAAGCCTTCAATCAGAATTAAATCTAAATTAGAGGTATTTAAGTGTGCTAATAGTTCAAATAAGTTCGGTTCATCACAAAGATTTTCTTGTTCATGGATTAAAGCCCAGCGATGTTTTGATGCAACGAGGGTTTCTATAGCGCCGGACTTTCTGAGTCTATAGCTATCTTTTCCTGGGTGATCGATATCAAAATCATGGTGGGCATGCTTAATGATGGCTACTTTTTTGCCCTGTAATTTGAGTAAAGGGATTATTTTTTCTAATAAAGTGGTTTTACCTGTGCCACTATAAGCTGCAAATCCTAGTAGTGGTGGATTATTCATGGGCATCGCTATTCAACTTATTTATAAGCGAGCTTAAGGTTTTTTCAGTATTGATATTAATAAATTTGGATTCTTGATTTGAAAAGTCTACTTTTGTATATGTTTGAGACTCAATCCAATCGCTAACCTTTCGATTATTTTGCTGATAAAAATGCTCAAGGTGAGCAAATTGCTTTATATGGAACATCATGAAAAGATTTTGTAAACGTTTTCCATCGTCTACGACACAAAGCTGTGATGGATTATTTATCAAATATTGTTTTAGCATGGTGTCTAACAAATTTGTAGGTAACAAAGGTGCATCACAGGGAATCGTCATGACTAATGGGGTTTTTATATGCTCATAGCAGCTTAGTATTCCCGCTAGTGGCCCTTGATTATTTGAAAATGTATCCTCGATAACGGGTAAGTCTAATGATTGATAACGGGATAGATCTTGATTGGCGTTAATTATAATATGTGGGGTTTGTGGTTTAAGTCTATCAATAATGTGTTCGATTAAAGTTTTACCTGCTAAAGAGATTAAACCTTTGTTTTTATTATTTAAACGTCTTCCAAGTCCTCCTGCGAGAATAATGGCTGTAACATCGTTGCGGCTATAGTTCATGGTCTAATAAGTTTGTTGAGCAGTGTGTAATTGCCAATATTGTAACAATTCTTCGCAAGCATCTTTTTCAAAATCAGCTGAAATTTTTACAGGACTATTGCCGAGTTGTTTCATTTTTTCATTACTGATTTCCAGTTCGTGAAAGCCCAGTTTTTTAACATCTTGAATATTGGTACCATAAACAATTTGTCTAATTCTAGCCCAATGAATGGCACTAAAACACATGGGGCAGGGTTCTGTGGTTGAATAAATTGTGCAATCACTTAAGTCAATTCGATTTAAGGTCGTTGTTGCTGCATGGATAGCGTTAATCTCAGCATGACAAGTGGGATCTGTATCTCTAAGAACGGTATTTCGCCCTAAACTAATAATTTTATCACCTTGCGTAATGCAGGCACCAAAAGGCCCGCCGTCATTATTACAAATATGTGTTTTGACGTGGTCAATGGCAGATAGCATGTATTCGCGTTTAAATTCATTCATAAAATCTATTATCGAGTGTTCATTGGTCTATTTCAAGACAAACCCTTTATTTGAACGATCTTCCATTGTTATAATTTTGCGAGGGGAATGATATGAACAATTTAAAAACTCGATTAAAAAGCCTGAACCGTAAAAGTTACGGTGCTTATAAAGATATAAAAGGTAATTTCCAATTTACGAACTTCAATTTAAGTATTGATTATGTACAGGGGGATCCGTTTGCTATTCCTACGAGGATAAGCATTCAAATTGATATTGAAAAGTCAGGTTTTAATCCTGACTATTGGTGTAATACCGATCGTAAAATTGCCTTTGAAGATTATTTAGCCCGATCCACTAAAGTTGCTTGTAAAAAAATCGCCAAAGGTAATCGTGGCAGCGGTAAAAGTGGTGTCATGTCTATTTATACCAATCAACAACAAGTTTTAGAGCGGAATTCTGTTTTGATTCTGGGTAATCAGATTGAAGCACGTTTGTTCATTGGTCTTCCTGCAGATGGGCGCCGCATTCTGGCCAACGAAGCTGAGATCATGCTTTTTGATGAGTTACCCAAAATAATTAACGAAGCGTTATTTTTTAATGAAAAAAATGAGAATGACATAAGAAAGCATATTGAATGTGTGGAAGATCAAGCTTTTTTACGTCGCTGGTTAAAAGAAGAAAATTTGGTAGCTTTTGTGGCCAATGAATCAGTTTTGCCACGTAAATCTGGAATTAATGATGCGCCAATGGGCGACAAAGTGGTTTTGTTTCAGAGTCCGGAGTCATTATTGAAAAAAGTTGAATTACCTAATTCCGGTTCATGTGAGGGTATGGCATTACCCGTTGGTGTAACATTAATTGTTGGTGGTGGATTTCATGGTAAATCGACATTATTAAATGCCTTAGAGCGGGGGGTATATAATCATATTCTCGGGGATGGTCGTGAAAAATTAGTGACTGAAGCATCTGCAGTAAAAATTCGTGCTGAAGATGGGCGTTCAATTTATAATATTGATATTAGTGATTTTATTGATCATCTGCCTCTAAATAAAAATACGCAACTCTTTGATACAGAAAACGCCAGTGGTAGCACGTCTCAGGCTGCGAATATTGTTGAAGCAGTGCAGTGTGGCGCAAATTTGCTGTTAATCGATGAAGATACCTCTGCAAGTAATTTTATGATTCGAGATGATCGAATGCAGGCCTTAGTTTCTTCAGATAAAGAGCCTATAACACCACTAATACATCGAGTTCGTGCTTTGTATGAAGAAAAAAATATTTCAACTATCTTAGTCATGGGTGGAAGTGGTGATTATTTTGGTATTAGTGATACGGTAATCATGATGGATAATTATGAAACGCTGGATGTCACAGCAAAAGCTCAAGAATTGGCGGGTGATTTAACTATTTCTGCAAATCCCTCAAAATTAAAGCTCAACCTACAAGCTGAGCGAAAACCTGTTGCCAAAATGATTTCTGCTCGCCGCGGTAAGCATGAAATGAAGTTTGATGTGAGAAATTTAAGCGAGATTAATTATGGTGAACACCAAATTCAAATGGATCGTGTTGAACAATTGGTTGATTTAGGGCAAAGCCGAGCGGTCGCATGGATTATTCATTACTATGGAAAACAGTTTTATCAATCTTCCGAGGGTTTGGTAGCAGGCATTGATGAAGTATTGCGTTTAATAAAGCATTCTGGATTGGATAGTGTGACAGATTACAAAATCGGAAACTTAGCTTTGCCTCGGAAATATGAAATAATCGCTGCGATTAATCGTATTCGAAAAAATCATTAAATCACATGATGATATTGGTTTGTGGTCAGCATGCAGTCATTTTTGAGGAGTATAGGGTAAAAGTTAGTTGAGTACTTTTTTGACAGTTGCTAACAGTTGATCTGGACTAAAAGGTTTAACTATCCAACCAGAGGCACCAGCTTGTTTTCCTCTCATTTTATAGTCTTGACTGGATTCGGTCGTCAATACGAGAATGGGGGTGAATTTATAATTGGGCAAAGTACGCAACTCTTTAACTAGAGTTAGTCCATCCATATTGGGCATATTTGCATCTGTGATCACTAAGTCTGCTTGACTAGTCTTGGCTAGTTTAAGCGCTTCGACACCGTCTTCAGCTTGAATAACTTCGTGACCGTCACCTTTTAAAGCAAAAGTGACCAGTTGGCGCATGGATGTTGAATCATCTACGATCAAAATTGTGGCCACGAACTGGTCTCCAAATAATGAAAAATTAATTAACTAGAATGTGCAGAAAGCATTCCACGTTTTTCATCTATTGTGTAAAGTAAAATGATACCAATAACAAAAAACACAGTTGTCGAAAGTAACGCTAAACGGTGATCACCTTGGGTAATATAAGTTATAAATCCATAACTTAAGGGGCCAATTATTGCCGCAAGTTTGGTTGCCAAACCCCATAACCCAAAAAATTCGCCATTACGTTCAGGTGGTGAAAACATCCCAACCAATGCTCTGCCTGCACTTTGACTTGCACCCAGTGCGATACCCACCAAATTTGCGACAACCCAAAACATACTGACCGTTTCTGTAAAAAAAGCCAGTACAGTGGCGGCAACCCAAATAAGCAATGTAATTCTTAAGGTGTTGATTGACCCAATTTTATCTTGCACTGTGCCAAAAATAAATGCACCAATGGCTGCTGTAACATTGACTACGAGAATTAGCATTATTGTATCTTGTGTTTCAAATCCCATCACTTCTTGTGCATAAACTGCAGCGAGTACAACAACTGTGTTAATGCCGCAATGATAAATCATCAAGGTTATTAAAAAGCGAAATAAGTCTTGATATTTGTGTGCATGTTGCCAAGTGTCTTTTAGTCGTTGAAATCCGATCTTCATGTAGCTTTGACTTGGCGGTTTAATTTGCTGGGCACCACGCTCCTGTAACCAAATAAATGTGGGGATACTCGCCATCGCAAAACATACCGCAACGATTACCATTGTCATTGGAACGAATTGCTCTGCGGATTGTTGATTTGCCTGCGCCCAATTCACATAAAACAGACAAAGACCTAATACTAATAGTCCGCCGATATAACCCAATGTCCAGCCATAACCCGATAATTTACCCATATCATCGGGTTTACTAATTTCAGGTAAAAAAGCGGCAATAATATTTTCGCCACTAAAAAACATGACACTCGATAAAATGACGAGGCAAATCGCCAAAGGGACATCACCTGGTCCAGTGAAATATAATAAAGCGGTGAAAATAACACAGCTTACCGTTGATATAAGTAAGAAGTATTTTTTGTTGCGACTAAAGTCGGTGATGGCGCCAATTAATGGCGATATAAATAAAACAAGCCCGTTGGCAATCGCAATTGTGATTGTCCATAACAAAGTGCCTGTACCTTCATCGAGATCTTTAGCAATAACGCCAACAAAAAAAGTACTATATATGGCAGTTAATACAACGGTTGTGTAGCCAGAATTGGCAAAATCAAACATTGCCCAGGCAAATTTTTCTTTTTTTTCTACCATTGAATTAGTTTAGAACTTCCTTGTTTGAGTAGTAAAATGTTGATGCTTAAGATTAGAATTTGTCTATAAATCTCTCGTAATTCGTTTATTATATTAGAAAAATGGGAAATTATCAGCCATTAAGCCGGTATAAATACAAGCCACTTAAACTGGTGCCCATATTCACTATTTAATTAATCAACAGAGGCGTATTCCATGCAGTCTTGTCGTAAGAAAAATACACTAAAAGCAACATTAACTCGCTTGGCTTTTGGGATGTTAATTGGCTCATTTTCTTTTAATGCGTGGAGTTTAAGTACCTCAAATAATAAAAGCACTGAAATTGTGCCATCAGTACAACCCGTAAAAATTCTGGCTCAAGATGGAGATGCAGAAGCACAATATTTTTTAGGTCGCCAATATCGTGATGGCAAGGGTGTAAGCCGAAATTTAGATAAAGCTTTAGAGATGTTAACAAATTCTGCAGAGCAGGGTTTTGCTCCAGCGCAAATCGATTTAGGTCAAATGTATTCCAATGGTGTTGGAGTTGAGCCAAATGCTGAAATTGCAGCACGTTGGTTCAAAAAAGCTGCAGATAAAAATTACCCCACGGCACAATTCAATTTAGCTAATATGTATCGTGGTGGTGACGGCGTGGAAAAGGATATGCACAGAGCGTTTTCATATTATGAAAAAGCGGCCATAAATGGGTTTGCAAAGGCACAATTTAATTTAGCATTGATGCATTATTATGGTTTGGGCGCTAAGAAAGATATGAATAAAGTTGTGTTTTGGTACGATAAAGCAGCAAAACAGGATTTTCATCGAGCACAGTATCATTTAGCAAACATGTACAGCGAAGGTGAGGGTGTAGAGAAAAATTACGAACAAGCTTATATCTGGATGAGTAAAGCATCAAAAGGTGGTATTCAAGAAGCTTTTGAAGAAATGAAACTTTTGAAGGTTTTGCTAGATGCTGAGAAACAAAAGAAATCTGATCCATCAATTTTAGGTAGTGAGTTTGCTGCACATTAAATTGTCTAAAATAATTTGCAAAAAAAAGGGAATGCGTAAACATTCCCTTTTTTATTTGTTAAAACTTAACCACCAATGGGGAATCCTCGTTGTTTCATTGAGCTTTTTGCTTTATGAGCAGTTTCTGCCATCAGTAATTCTTTTTCCCAATCATAACCTTTAACTATGGTATTTTTATTATTACTTTTTAGGTCGTGAAAACCTTCATTCGCGAATATACGAACAAAACGATTCTCTTCTATATTAGGACTTAAATCTGGCCATATATCATTGAGTAAATTTTCTGAACGAGTCACTTGCCATTCGTCAATGAGTTTGTAGCTTTCGGGTAATTGTTCCCCAAAAGATTGAGAAGTCCCAGTTTGGCGTTCACCTGAATATTCATTGGAATGCTCGGTAAAAATATATACGACCAATTTTGGATTTAGACGAACAATGTCATTAGTAATGTTTTTAGGAGAGGGCATCCAAGAAGAAAAAACAACATCTACAGGTAGATCTGTATTTTCTATTTCTCCATCTGTCATTTTATAACAAGTACTGTCGTAAAAATTTTCAATTTGGTTTGGCTTATCGTGTTCACTGCGTAGACCAATGACTTCTACACCTTCTCTCGCTAGCAAACTACCAATAAAACCATTGCGCGCATGAACATCTAGTACGACAGGTTTGTCAGAAACTTGCTTCGCATAATCTGCAATTGTTGCCATTTCATGTTGTAGCGGATAGTAATGTGCGATAGTTGGTCCATAAACTTCGGGGTCACGATCAGCATTACTAAATATCAAATAATGTAAGGGAAGATCTTTTATACGTTCGTCAAAATTCAAGGAATCGTCCCACGCGGCGTGATCTCTTTCCTGGAACCCTATGATTCCATTAAATAATTTTTGTGTGAAAGGTTCCATTTCACGAAGAATTTCAAAGCTCATTAAACCACCTCTTATATATTGAAATGGAATTATACATGAAAACGATTTAGGAGATAATTCTGCATAAATATTACACTAAACTTTCTGGGGATATTATGTAGAACTGTTTTTTACATTTATAGAGCGAAAGGGTAATTAATCAGGTTGCCTTTGATTTGTTTGAGTGCAAGGAAAAATCGCGCACTAGCCCAGGGATGGGCGTAGTTAGAACAATGCAGGAACAATTGTCGAGTTCACAAGTGTGGTCGCTCTTCTACATCCCTATAGCCGCGACACTTGAACCTCCTGTTCATCGGAGCATTTTCGACGCAGTAATCGGATACTACAAAGGTGAGCTGGATAATTACCCTAGTTGAATGCCGCTTCTGGCCACAGCGCCCATTGTTGAAACTGAACCTGATTGGCATTATTTTTATGTAACCAACGAATAATATCACTTGCCGAGAGTGGTCGACTAAATAAATAACCTTGAACCCAATCACATCCATGAGCGCGTAAAAAGCAAGTTTGCTCATCGGTTTCTACACCTTCAGCAATGACGTTTAACTTCAAGCTTTGTCCCATAGCAATGATGGCTTCAACAATTGTTCTACCATCATTTTCAGTGGAAATGTCTTGCACAAAACTTTTGTCAATTTTTAAAGTGTTTAATGGATAGCGTTTTAAATAACTCAGTGAGCTATAACCTGTGCCAAAATCATCAACGGATAGTTGTACGCCCAGTTTGTGAAGATCACGTAATATTTCTTCGGCTTGATCAACATCGTGAGCTAAAAAGCGTTCTGTAATCTCTAATTCTAAATATTCAGCATCTAATTCGGTTTCTCTTAATATATTGGCTACATGGCCAACAAAATCTTGTGCAACAAATTGGCGCATGGAAAGGTTAACTGCGACTCGAACTGCAGGTAAGCCTAGGTTTTGCCATTGTTTTGCTTCTTTACAGGCCTTTTCTAATACCCAACTGCCAATGGGTTCGACCAGTCCAGTTTCTTCGGCAAAAGGAATAAATTCTTCAGGGTTTAACAATCCTCGTTCGGGATGTTCCCAGCGGAGTAGGGCTTCAACGCCAATAATATTTTGTGTGTGTAAATCAATTTGAGGTTGAAAAAACAATCGAAATTCTTCTCTTTCCAAAGCATGGCGTAAGTCATTTTCTAAGACCAGATATTCATAGGCTTTGGCATTCATATCTGAAGTATAAAATTGAAAACAATTACCACCTTTAGCTTTGGAGCGATACATAGCTGTATCTGCGTTTTTTAACAAACTGCGCATATCGTCTGCATCATCAGGAAATACAGTTATGCCTATGCTTGGGGAGACAACGACATTATGGCCATCTAATTTAAATTGAGGTTCCATAAATTCTAGGATCTTTTCGGCAACAATTGTGGCGTCTTCAGGATCTTTAATGCCTTCTAATATAACCGTGAATTCATCACCACCTAGTCGAGCAATTGTATCGCCTTTACGTGCATATTGTTTTAATCGCCGCGAAACACTGCGTAATAGTTGGTCACCGGCGTGATGGCCAAGACTATCATTGATATTTTTAAAGCGATCTAGATCAATAAAAAATAGCGCAACTTTTGTATTGTTACGTTGTGCTCTAGCAACAGAACGTCGAAGTCTATCTCGAAACAGAGCGCGGTTTGGCAAACCCGTTAACGAGTCATAATTTGCGAGGTAGAGTAATCTTTCTTCTGATTCCTTACGTTTGGTTATATCCCTAGAGACTGCAATAATCTCTAGGGTTTCATTGGAATCTGGATCACGAATGTACTTGCTGTTGGATTCTAACCAGATATAGCTGTCATCTTTACGTCGCACTCGATAACAAATTGTTTCCTCGGGTTTGTCCATGAGCTTGGTAAAATAACGACGTTTTGATCTTAGATCATCAGGGTGAAAGAAATGAAATACGGGTTTACCCAATAATTCATCTGGGCGATAACCCAAAACTTTAGATACAGCTGGAGAAGCGTAAGTGCAAATGCCTTCAGGTGAATAAATAGTAATTAAATCTGTTGTATGTTCTGCTAGTAACATGTAGTGGCGTTGAATTTCTTGCAGAGCCATTTTGTTTTCTTTTGATTCAGTATTTTCTATGCAAGTTGCAGATACGCCTGATAGCTCGTCATCATTATAAATTGGGGTTAACCATAGCGAAAAACTGGCTCCACCAATGTTGACCTCTAGAGTTACTTTTTCACCTGCTAATGCACGTTTAAAATAAGATTTGGCGGATAAAAAAGCACAATCTTCACTAAAAATTGAAGTTCCGAAAATATTTTCTTTTTTAATATCGAGTTTTGAAAATATGGAACCTTGAAAAGTGGTAAAATAACCATTGCTATTAATGGTGAAATACGCAATAGGTGCGTGGTCATCAGTAATAGATTTTTTCGGATTAAAAATGGGAGAACGTGTTTGTAACTCTGTGGACGTTTGAATTTCGTCATCAACTAACATAACAAAGAATATCCTTGATCGATATTTACAAATTTGGGTTGAACCAGGGTATATCAGAAGAATCGTTGAATTTGCATCCAACTCATCACCGCAAGGAGCTAATTAAAATATCATTATATTTTGAATTAGCTATTGCTAATCTACCGTCCCTTTTTTCAATCATCAATAGCAAGTTGGCTTGCTTTATAAAAAGATATCAAATCTTTTATTGTTGATTATTGTTACTCCCCTTGTCGCAATATCTGCGCCGGTTTGAAAAATTATTTTTAATCTCGAAAATTGGTAAATTGAAGAGCTAGGTCTAGCTCACCTTCTCGTAGCATTGCCATAATGTTTTGCAGTTCATCACGCTTTTTACCCGTAACACGCACTTGTTGATCTTGTATCGCAGACTGCACTTTAAGTTTGCTGGTTTTAATCATTTTGACAATTTTTCTGGCGGAATCTTTGTCAATTCCTTGGCGTACCGTAATTTTTTGACGTGATTCCGTTCCGCGACGTTCAACATCACTCGTTTCCATGGATTTGATATCAATGCCACGCTTCACCATTTTACTGTAAACGATGTCAAGCATTTGTTGGATTTGAAACTCGCTGTTGGCGATGAGTGTAATAATATCGTCTGCGATTTCTATTTCGGTTTTACAATTTCTAAAATCATAACGTGTGGATATTTCACGGCGAGATTGATCTAGCGCGTTGGCCATTTCATGCATATCAACTTCAGAAACAACATCGAATGAAGGCAAAAAAAATCCTTTATATGTTTGTTAGTGATGTGGTCTTTTCTCTCGTAGATAATTTAGGCAGCTTAATCTAAATCGTTGAGAAAAAGGGCAGCTAAAATATCGAATGATGAAGATGTACGCAAGAGATATTTCATAAAATACTACAAAATATTTTAATGGTATTGCGAAAATTTATTTATGATAGAGCAAAAAACCATCGATTGGTTGTTTTTTAGGAATAATTCGAATTTTATGTAAATTAATGTGTCAGTAATCAGTATTAAAGGTAAAATAAATGATCGGATTAACGGGGAATACCATGAAACTAGTACAAAAGTCATCATTAATATTAACAGGTTTATTATTTATATCGTTAAATGCTAACGCAGAAGTGTTTGACGGGTTGGGCGGTAAAAACTTCAAACATCCGCCAATGGATGGACCAGCTGTACCTGCTGGAAAATTAGCACCTGGTGCAAAAGCAGCAATGCCTGCAGCAGCACCTATGCCTACGAATATGCAGCAACCAGAAGGGCCTGCTGCTCAAGGTAAAATATTGGAAGCTACTTCAGCTGCAGGTTATACCTACATGCTGCTTGAATCAGGCGGTAAACAATTTTGGGTGGCAGGTACACAAGTAACTGCCAAAAAAGGAGATGTAGTGAGTTACGTGACTAATGTCACAATGCAAAATTTCACCAGCAAAACCATGAAGAAAACTTTCGATAGCATAATTTTTGCGTCTTCGGTTTCTGTTGTCCCATAAAATTTAAGGTAATATATCGTAATCACTTGAAAATAGGGCTCTTTGGCCCTATTTCTTTATATAAGATAGAATTTTTAGCGACACCCGTATGAGCACTTCTGAATACACAGGGAGAATAAAATGAGTGAGCAAGCTAAAAGCACTGCAGATGCAGCAAAAGATGCGGTTGCGAGTGACAACATACAGGAACAAATAAAAAATATTACGTTAACTGCTTTAAGTGAACGTCAATTAGATAAAGATAATATTAAACAAGTTGTTAGTTCGGTATTGCAGGGCGTAACCGAAGGCGTTGGTGATTCAGCAGAACGCATGAAACCTCAATTTAAAGAAGCATTATCGGGTATTGATTCAGCATTGAGTAAAAGTGCTATTGCAGCAAAACTTGCAACAGAGGAAGCGGCTGGTAAAGTTGAAAACTTCGCTAAACAAGATGTTAAACAGGCAATGGAGCAAATGGAATCATTAGAAGATCTCTTTATTGATACTGTGAATACTGTTGCATCTCAGTCAAACAAATTAGCAAGTACAGCATTAACTGAACTGGCTGATCATTTCAAAAATTCAGGTACTCAATCGGGTAAAGAAGCGATTGAGGCTGTTAATAGTTTGAAAAACGTATTTCTTGAAACAGGTAAAGGTTCTATTGATGAATTGGCTTCCGCTACTCAAACTGCGGGAAATCAATTTGCCCAAATTGCCAGTGGCATATTATCGGGTATGGCAGAAGCTGTTAAACCTAAGCCTAAGGATTAATTGTTCCTCCTAACTTATGATTCGTGAAACACTCAGTGCCGCACGTGATTTGGGGCGACTTCATGAAATTGCTCTGGTTTTAATACGCTGGGGTTTTGGTGATTTAGTCCGTCGTTTGGGTATGAGTCAGGCCCTTGAAAAAGCAGGCCGTGTATTAAAATGGAAAAATCCTGAATTACTGGCTGATCTTGAACCGCCAGAACGGGTTTGCAAAGTGCTTGAAGAGCTGGGTCCGACATTTGTAAAACTTGGGCAAATGCTGGCGACTCGCGTAGACATGTTTGCGCCAGAATGGATTACTGCGTTTGAGAAATTGCAAGATCAAGTCCCTGCGGTGGAATATGAAGAGTTACTTCCACAACTAATCGAAGACCTAGGTGCAGAACCCAGTGAAATATTTGATGAAATAGGTCATACGCCTATTGCTGCAGCATCAATAGCCCAAGTTCATCGGGCAAAGTTGAAAACTGGAGAAGATGTTGTTTTAAAAATCCGTCGTCCAAATATTGAACCAACTGTAGAAGCAGATTTGCGCTTGTTAAGGCGTATTGCAGAAATTGCCGAAAACTCTACACCTGAGTTAAAACGCTTTAAACCCACGGAAGTAACACGTCAATTTGCTTTGTCTTTAAAGCGTGAGCTTGATTTAGAAGGTGAATGTAGACACGCTGAACGAATTGCTGAAAATTTAGCAAAGAATAAAGATGTCATTATTCCTGCTGTGCATTGGCAATGGACAACTATGCGTTTAAATGTACAGGATTATATTAAAGGTGTACGTGCTAGCGATATACGAGAAATTGATAAAGCCGGATTGGATAAAGTTCGTATAGCGAATGTCGGCGCCGAAGCTGTTATGCAAATGGTATTAGCAGACGGTTTTTTTCATGCGGATCCACATTTGGGTAATATTATTTGTTTGCCAGAAAATCGCCTAGCTTTAATCGATTTTGGTATGGTTGGACGCTTATCGGATTCTCGTCGTGATCAGATTGTTAAATTGCTTTTTGCCCTAGTGAAAAAAAATACCCGCAGCGTAGTTGAAATACTTTTGGACTGGGTGCCGGAACAAGATGTTGATGAAGAAACTCTATTTATGGAGATAGATGCGTTTCTTGATCATTATCATGGTCGAACCTTAAAGCAATTACACTTTGCTGCATTGCTGATTGATTTAACTGCGATTCTTCGTGAACACGAATTGGTATTACCTTCAGATTTGGCTCTATTATTTAAAACACTTATATCGCTGGACGGCGTAGGGCGTAAGCTAGATCCAGATTTTAATATTGTTGAAATAGCATCACCGTTTATTGTGCAGTTGATGAATCAAAAATATCGTCCTGACGTAGTGATTAAAAAAGGTATAGATCAATCAACTGAGTTATTTCAGGTTCTTACTTCATTACCCGGTGATGTTAAAGACTTACTACAATCGGTTAAGCGTAAGGGAATAAAAGTGAATGTTGATGTGAAGCGTTTAGATCATTTTGGACATCAAATGGATCGGGCAGCAAGTCGGGTAACCATCGGACTTATTGTGGCTGCTTTAATTGTTGGAACAGCGATTGTTTCTTCAATTGAAAACCAACCTACTGTGTGGGGTTTGCCTGCTTGGGGGTTTTTTGGATTTATTGCTGCTGCGCTGTGGGGCGTTGTGTTGTTGGTTTCAATTTGGCGTGGCAATAAAGATTAGAAATTATAGGATTAAAAATGAAAAAAATTATTTGTATTTTTGCTACTTTGATTGTGACATCTTCCATATTGCATGCTGAAGAGATTGGTTCCGTCAGCACTACCTTTAAGCTCTTAGGTGCGAATAATAAAATAGTAATCGAAGCGTTTGACGATCCACAAATAAGTGGTGCAACTTGTTATTTGAGTCGAGCGAAAAAGGGTGGTATTTCGGGGTCACTCGGTGTGGCAGAAGATACGTCAGATGCATCACTTGCATGTCGACAAACGGGACCAATAACCGTCCCAGCTGAGATTAAGTCAGGTAAATTAGACGGTAAAAAAGTTTTCCGTAAAAGTACATCCATTTTATTCAAAACACTTCAAGTAGTACGTTTTTATGATAAAAAACGCAATACTCTAATTTATCTAACGTACAGCGATAAAATAATTGAGGGTTCGCCTAAAAATAGTGTGTCGGCTATACCAGTGATACCTTGGAAATAGTTTGTAGCATAGCCATTTCACCCGGTGACTATTGGACTAGTTTTTTTTCCAAAATAGTAGAGGAAACCAATTAGAATAATTGCGGCAGCAATATAGCTAAAAATCGGTGATAGTCCAAGAGCTGCTGGCAAATATCCTATAAATAAAGCGACAAATGCCACCAGTAAACTATAGGGAATTTGTGTTTTAACGTGATGCAAATGATCACAGTTGCTGGCAATAGAACTCATAATTGTTGTATCGGAAATTGGTGAGCAGTGATCGCCAAAAATGGCACCGTCCAGAATCGCGCCCAATGATATCATAGTGACTATGCCATAGGATTGACCATCAAGTTGATAAGCCACAGGAATCGTAATGGGTATGAGTATCGACATGGTACCCCAGCTTGTACCCGTGCCGAAGGCAGTAACCGCTGCGACTAGAAAAATCAATCCTGGAAACCATAATGGACTTAGATAGGGGCTTAAGGCATCTACTAAGTATTCACCTGTGTTCAAATCATCACATACTGATTTCAAAGACCATGCAAGTAACAAAATTGTAATCGGTAATAAACTGCTTTTCGCGCCAGATTTTATGGCTTTAAGAATAGATGGGAAACTAACTTTAGCTTTGAGAAAGGCCAGCATGATAGCAATAAGTAATCCTACTAGCGCAGAAATGAGTAAAATCGTGGTGCTGTTTTTAACATTAGAAATAATATCGTGCCAGGCACTGAGTTGAAAAAGTGTTAGCGCAGATTCTTTGAAATGTATTAACCCTCCACCATCAAACCACAACCCAAAGATTAATATGATAAAGAGTGTGCCAAAAGGAATCAGTGCTGTTTTAGCAGTTATATTTGCATCTTCTTCTATTTTTACTAGGCTAAATGATGCGGAAGTTTGAGGATTTGCATCATCGGCTAATAGTTTCCCTGTTGTTTCTGCTCGCTGTTCGGCAGCAAACATACTCCCGAAATCCCGCCCCATATAAATATTTATAAAGACAAAAATGAGCATTAAAATGCAGTAAAACCGAAAGGCGAAAGCGTCGAAAAACATGGAGTAGCCATCTTTACCTAGAGATAGACTTTGTGAAACATCGCCGAACAATCCGACTTCAAAGCCGATCCAAGTGCTGACTATCGCAAGCCCAGCGACGGGTGCACTAGTAGCATCTACAATAAATGCGAGTTTTTCACGGCTGACGCGGTACGAATCAGTTATGCTTCGCATAGAAGAACCAACGATCATGGTATTCGCGTAGTCATCGATAAAGACGATCAAACCACAAAGCGCAGTCATCATTTTTGCTGAGCGACGACTACGAATATATTGATTTAAATGTTGGACAATACCTTTTAAACCGCCGGCGACAATAATGACAGAAATCATGGATAAAATGAGAATAACAAATGCGAGGACTTTTAGATTCCAGGTGTCTGTTATGTTGTTGTATAAATAGGTTCCGGTTTGAAAAACAGTATCAACAAATACAATTCCCTGGTTTTTTTCTAGTGCAAATAAAAAACTGCCGAGAACGATAGCAGAGCCGAGACTGAGTAATAATTTTCGAGTAATGAAGGCAAGAACAACAGCAATAACTGGAGGTAGGACACTATACCAGCTGGTAGCTGAGGTCTCAGGAGCGGTATAGGCTAATGAAGGAAGGAATAAAAGGATTGCAGTGAATAGTAGTGAGCTCATTAATTTTGCTATTTTAATTGTCGTAGTGTTCAAATATTAGTCTCAAAAAATATCATTTTAGTAGAATTACTTTGTCATCCATAAGCGATTAATGAATGTGGTTCCGGATTTTAATGCAATATCTATGAAAATAGTGTGATTACTGAATATACAGGCTTGAATATTGCTCTTTCTTGCGTAATTTATATTGTAATGCGCCCCTCCAGGATATTTATTAAGCATATGGAAAATTCCAAAGTAAAAATTCTAGTTGTTGATGATACACCGGTAAATGTCAAAGTCATTGAAATGTTCCTCGTGCCACGGGGTTATGAAGTGGTGACAGCAGAAGATGGTCAGATAGCGATTGAAAAATTTATTTCTGAGAAACCAGATATTATTTTAATGGATGTCATGATGCCCAACGTTGACGGCTATGATGCGACAATCTCGATTCGTGGAATTGCCGGTGCGGCATGGGTACCCATCATATTTTTAAGTGCTAAAGCAAGTGCAGAAGATCAAATAAAGGGAATTGAGATTGGTGGCGACGATTATCTAACTAAACCAGTGAATTTGGAATTATTAGAATCCAAGCTCAAAGCGATGATTCGTATTGTTGATATGCAAAAAGAACTTGCTTCAACCCATGCTTCGTTACAGCAATATTATGATAAAGCAGAAGACGAGTTAGAATTAGCAAAAAATTTAATGTTAAAAATGACAGAAAACAGCTCAGATTACTCTGATGAAAGTATTCATGTTTATAATGATCCTGTTGATGAAATTAGTGGTGATATCATTGTAACTTACCGAACCAAAGAAAATAATTTATACGTGTTATTGGCAGATGCGACGGGGCATGGTTTAGCTGCTGCGATTTCTCAAGTACCCCTTTCTCAGATATTTTATAGGATGGCTGAGCGTGGTTATACTATCCCAGTAATTGTGCAGGAAATGAATCGTACTTTGAAATCCTTATTACCTTCAAATCGATTTGTAACAGCCACCTTGGCATTTATTAATCCAAATAATCGGTTTATGGAAATATGGAATGGATCGAATCCTAAACCTTTATTCTGTAATAGAGAAGGAAAAGTACTTAAAGTTTTTGAAGAGTCGAATTTTGCTTTTGGTATTGTGGATAATAAATTGCTCGATTCTCAAACTGAAGTTTATGTTTGGCCTGAAGATGGCGAACTCATGTTATTTACAGATGGAATCGTTGACTTGAAAAATGCCGAAGATGAATTATTTGGTTTAGATGGAATAAAAAACGCGGTGTCATTGCTTCAAGATCTAGAGCGTGATAATCAAATTGGTTTCGACGTTGTTATTAGTCGAGCAAGAGAATTCGCTCGTAAAGGTGAGCGAGGAGATGATATTTCCTTATTGTCTATTATGTGCAACTAAACCAATTATGGTTATAATAAGTCATTATTATAAATTAAGGTTCCCCTGCTAAATGCCCATGAAACTCACTGAAACTAAGTTTAATCAAGGTTTGCTGGACTATTTAACAACATCTCCTACACCTTTTCATGCTGTCGAAAATTTAAAAAATGCACTGAATGCAGCAGGGTTTCAGGCATTGAACGAAGCTGAAGCCTGGAATGTAGAGCAGGGTGGTAGATATTATGTTACTCGCAATGATTCATCAATTATTGCATTTAACCTTGCAACAGATGACCTGATAGAAAATGGCTTCCGAATGCTAGGTGCTCATACTGATAGTCCCTGTCTTAAAGTCAAACCTAATCCTGATAAAGTACAGAAAGGTTATTTTCAACTAGGCGTGGAAGTTTATGGTGGCGCACTATTAAACCCTTGGTTTGATCGAGATCTATCATTAGCGGGTCGAGTAAACTATGAAACTAAAAAAGGTCAGATTAAATCATCGTTATTGAATTTTGTTGATCCAATCGCTGTCATTCCAAGTTTAGCTATTCATTTAGACCGAGAAGCCAACGAAAACCGAACGATTAACAAACAAAACCATTTGGCGCCTGTATTATTGCAAGATAATGATGAAAAAATTAAATTTAATGACTTGTTAATTCGTGCTCTAAAAGAACAGGAAAAAATATCTGATTGTAAGCAGATATTAGATTATGAAATGTTTTTTTATGATACTCAGCCTGCTGCTATGACTGGATTTAATAAAGAGTTCATCAGCAGTGCACGTTTAGATAATTTATTAAGTTGTTATATTGGTCTCCAAGCTATGTTGAATGTTAATCCTAATTGCTCGACATTATTGGTTTGTAATGACCATGAGGAAGTGGGTAGCGTATCGGCTTGTGGCGCTCAGGGGCCATTTTTAAAATCAGTGTTAGAACGAATTTTTGAAACAAGTGAAGATTTAACACGCTGTATTCATCATTCTATGATGATTTCAGCGGATAATGCTCATGGTGTACACCCTAATTATTCTGATAGGCATGATGAAAATCATGGGCCGATTTTAAATAAAGGGCCAGTTATTAAATTAAACGCAAATCAACGTTATGCAACCAATAGTGATACCAGTGCGATATTTCGTCAACTTTGTCAGCAAGCCAGCGTAGATGTGCAGGCTTTTGTGGTCCGGTCAGATATGGCATGTGGGAGCACTATTGGGCCAATTACTGCTGCGGAATTGGGCATAAAAACCATTGATATTGGCGTTCCGACATTTGCTATGCACTCTATTCGAGAAATGGCTGGTAGCAAAGACGCATTTTCTCTATTCAAAGTGCTAAATAAATACTTCCACTAATGATTTCAAAACCATCAAGTATTGTGTGATTAATCAACAATTTTTACTTAATTGTCTTTCCTAATTAGCTAATTTCAAATAAGTGATTTTGGTTGCCATCAAATTCATTTTTAATAAAGCTTATAATGGCCTAATTACCCAAGTGGATTACTAACATATTCCAATTTTTCATATATACTTATTTTTAATAATAATAAATCGATTTTGATGGGGTATATAAGAACAACAATAAGAATAAAAACGTTGAACACGGGGTGTCAATGGATCGTCGTAAATTTCTTAAAGCGGGTGTAGCCGGTCTGAGCGGGAGTTTTGTGCTCGGGGGTTTATCTGCAGGTTTTCCCCGAAATGCGCAAGCTGCAAATGTTGTTATTGACTTCACTGTTGAAGAAGTCATGAAAACAGTGCCGATAAATCGTGAAATCCTTACTTGGCAATATGTTAATGCCTTTCAAGCAGGCCCAGGTGCTTTAAGCTCCGGGATTGTTGTTACAGAAGGCGATAACGTGACGATTAATATTCGAAACAATCTCACTTCAAACTACCCAGTTAATTTAATCATTCCTGGTCTTTTAGAAACTTCTGCTGCAGTAATACCAGGTGGAACTCAGTCGTATACATTTATTGCGTCAACACCCGGCAGCTATTTATATTACGATGATAACAACGGACAACTTGGTCGTGCTATGGGCCTGATGGGTCCTTTGGTAGTTAAACCGATGGATGGTTCACAAGCTTTAACACCTTTTGAAAGTAATCCCAATATTTATGATCGGGAATATACGATAGTTACACATGAAATTGATTCACGCATTAATGATGCTGTGGCGGCAGGTTTGCCATTTGATTTAAATAACTACCAGCCTGATTATTTTTTTGCTAATGGATTGAGTTACCCAGAAACGGTACAAGATCCCGCAGGAAATATTGATGATACTAAAGTGATTTTCATGTCCCTAGGGCAAAATGTTGCTTTACGTTTTATCAATGGTGGGTTGATTTATTATCCAATGCATTTTCATGGTTATCATGTGAATGTGGTTACTCGAAATCGAATATTGGAAGAATACATCGTTGAGAAAGATACTGTATTAATCAAAGTTGGTGAGGCTGTTGACACGATTTTGGCCGTAGGCAATCAAATAGGTTTGTATCCACTTCACACGCATTATGTTCCCGGTGTAACCACTTCTGGTTTTTATGCTGGTGGTGGTTTGCTGATGCTGAAAGCAGTGTAGGGGTTGATTGTGAAAAAATTAACAAAAGATTTTTTGAAATTTGCATTGTCAGACTCGCCTAAATCAGTAGTGAAAGAAATTATTGATGAGAAGAAACGTGCTTATACCTTTGGTCTTGGTTCAATAGCGGCGACTTTAGGTGCTTGTGCTGCACCTGTTGATCCTAATGCGATTCCACCTGAGTCACCTGAACGTGCTTTAACACATGAGCCAAGGGATATTGTAAGCATTAATTTAGATGAAAATGATGATGAAGATAGTGATCCAGGGTTAGGACTCCCTGGTGGTGGGCCTCCGACTGGCGTGGAGCCTTTACCAACAAATCCAGTGCCCACTGATCCGCTACCAACAACCCCGGCACCTGCTAATCCAACACCTGTGAATCCGGCGCCTTCAAATCCTGCACCTGCGAACCCTGCACCCGCAATTGCTGCACAAACCTTTTCTGTTTTAGGTCCGGGTCTAATTAATGTTGATGCAAGTGACATGATGGACCCAAATAACGTTCAATTAATGAATGATGGAAATTCGTTATCCGTTTGGGGGTTTACCAGTAGTAGCGGAGCAGCTTTCAATGGTGATTTAAATCGCTTATGTCCAGGGCCTGTATTTGAAGCAAATGAAGGTGAGTTAACAACTATTGCTTTACGCTCTCAAGTTCCTCATACAATACATCTACATGGTCTAGATGTGGATCAAGCAAATGATGGTGTACCATCAACCAGTGGTTTCGTGTCTCAAATGGATCCAAGTGCACCTGGGACACCGCCACCCATGCGTATAATCAACCCTCCAGGCGCTTGGTTAGGCAATCCTTTTGAGTATGTATTTACGGCACCGCATGCTGGGACGTATATGTATCATTGTCATGTAGATACTGTTTTACATATGGAAATGGGGATGTCCGGAACTATTATTGTCAGGCCACCAGGTGGGAGTAAGATTTCATTGTGGGAGGGTGGTCCCATATTTGATCGTGAGTATATTTGGCAACTGCATACATTTGATAGTACTTGGCATGATGCGCCGTTGGGTAGTGGCGCAGGCACATTGCGTTACTCACCCGATTATTTCATGTTAAATGGTCGAGATGGTACTGATATATTATCAGACCCCACTGCAGCCGTGGAAGCCTATGCAGGTCAACAGATTGTAATTCGTTTGGTAAATTTGGGTTATCAACCTGCACTTGTTAATCTTGGAGGTATCCCCTTTGATATTCTTGCATCTGATGGTCGACCTGTAAAAAAACTTTTCTTGAATTTGTTCACTGAGATGCTGGTTGGGCCTGGTGAGCGATACGATATCATGTTCTCTATGCCAGCTGCGGGTGTAACTAATACCTCAATTGAATATTTGGACATCATGGGTCTTAAAGTTTTAGGTACCGCTGCTTCCTCTATTACGACCTTATAAACTCGCTAATATTTTACCAATAGGCTAAAATCCCCCGTTTTTCCACACTCACTTTGGATATGTCGCTGTGTCGTTGCTTAAACTAGAAAAAGTCTCATTGGCCTTTGGTCATCACAAATTAATGGATCAAGTCGAAGTCAGTATTGAGCCAAAAGAACGTTTATGTTTAGTGGGCCGTAATGGCACCGGTAAATCGAGTTTATTGAAGGTTATCAATGGTGAAATCAAGCCTGATGATGGTCGTGTCATTGCTCAAAATCAATTAAAAATCGCTAAGTTGGATCAAGATGTACCAATTGATATCAATCGAAGCGTTTATGATGTGGTTGTTGATGGCTTGGGTAATCTAGCGCAACTGATTGCTGACTATCATGCTGTTATTGTTCAATGTGAGCACGATACCTCACAAGCAGTGATGGATAAAATGTTTAAGCTACAACATGAATTGGATGCGAAAGATGGTTGGGGTTTACAGCAAAAAGTTGACGCCATGATTACGCAGCTGGAATTACCAGCAGATAAAAAAGTTTCCGAGCTTTCTGGTGGATGGCGTCGTCGAGTTTTGCTCGCTAAAGCGTTGGTAAGTGATCCAGATTTATTATTGTTGGACGAGCCAACTAATCATTTGGATGTAGAAGCAATTACTTGGCTTGAGAATTTTTTATTAACACAAAGCGTTAGTTTATTATTTATTACGCATGATAGAACCTTTTTACAACGTTTAGCGACTCGAATTATAGAATTAGATCGAGGAAATATTACTTCATGGCCGGGTGATTTTGCCAACTACATCGTCAAAAAAGAAGAATTTTTAAGAATTGAATCTGAACAAAACGCACTATTTGATAAGCGCTTAGCTGAAGAAGAAGTTTGGATTCGTCAAGGTATCAAAGCGCGACGAACACGAAACGAAGGACGAGTTCGTCGTTTAGAAGCGTTGCGCAACGAACGTTCCGAACGTCGTAATGTGGTGGGAAAAGTGTCAATGGATATTGGCACGAATGAAAAATCAGGCAAGTTGGTTTTTGAAGCTGAAAACATCTCATTTGCTTATGAAAGTAAACCATTAGTCAATAACTTCTCAACGCGTGTCATTCGTGGTGATCGTATCGGATTGATTGGTCCAAACGGAATTGGTAAGAGTACTTTATTACAACTTTTACAAGGATTGATTCAACCCGACGAAGGTACCGTGAAGCTGGGTACGAAATTAGAAGTGGCATATTTTGATCAACAACGTGCTCAATTGGATCTTGATAAGACGGTGATAGAAAATGTGGTTGATGGTAGCGATATGGTTACCGTGCAGGGAAAATCACGGCATGTTATAAGTTATCTTAAAGACTTCCTGTTTGATCCAGAACGTTTACGTTCACCGGCAAAAACCTTATCTGGAGGTGAGACAAATCGCCTTTTATTGGCAAAATTATTTACCAGACCCGCAAATGTATTAATTCTCGATGAGCCTACCAATGATCTCGATATGGAAACCTTGGAATTATTGGAAAGTTTATTAGTCGAGTTTGAAGGCACTATATTAATTGTAAGTCATGATAGGACATTCCTTGATAATGTGGTTACCAGTACATGGGTATTTGAAGGGAATGGTCAAATTGATGAATATGTGGGTGGATATCAAGATTACTTACGTCAGGCAAATCAGCAAAAAACTATTGAAAAAGCGAAAACAACCACAAAAAGTACTCAGGCAAAGAAAAATCCACAAAAAGAAAAAAATAAATTATCTTTCAATGATCAACAAGAGTTAAAAAAATTGCCTGCTAAAATTGAATCCCTGGAACAGGAGATTGAAAAAATTCAAAATTTAATGATGGGTGCGGATTTTTACCAAAAATCTGTTGAAGAACAAACTAAAATCAATGTGCGGCTAACTAAAAATCAAAAAGACTTGGATACCTGTTATCAGCGTTGGGAACTCTTGGACGGATAGCAAATCTGTTTATTTAGGTTTGCTATTTAACATGTGTTCAGCTTGCTGTGGAGTAAGATAACGTCGGAAGCTGGGGATTAAACCGGGTACAGCCCGTTGATATTCCCGATAAATCTGACCAAATTCGATAACTAATTTTCGTTCTTCATAGATAGATCCGACGATAAAGTAGACAGTCATACAACAGGCGGATATGAAGAAATGGGCATTCATGTCCCTTGTCCAGATTAAAATTAAAGCGAAAAAATACCACGGATGTCTGACGTATCGATGGAGGGGTGAAAGGGTAAACTGATGAGCGTTTTTTGCTGTTCCTCGTCGTATTTGGTTTAAACCCAGAAAGTCTATGTTGTTATAATATTTTAACGACCATATAAACCCAGCTAGAGCAGCAAATGTCAATAAATTTGCCATTATTTTAAGTTCTCCCGACCAAGTCCAAATCAGAGCACTTGGTATTGCATATATTAAATATAACTGGGGCAGTAATAATACAATTGCCAAAATGTTGTAAATGAACCGGTAACTGTTTGCCAGGTATGGCAAGGCATGCGTTATTGTTGTCTTAGCTCGAAAGCCCGCAAGTAGGCTATGGATGAGAAAATAAAGAATCCACAGAATAATTAAAAAAATATAATTTAGTTCAATCATTTGATATTACATTAGATAAAGCAATTATCTCTTTGAAATTTAAGTATAAGTGTCGGGTATTTTTACAATGTTAGCAATGATCCTTAGTAAAATACTTGGAATTAAGGTCTAGTTTAGCAGCAAGAAGTGTTTTAAAATCAAAAAATAATAATATCGATTAGTGACTATAAACGTATTGTTTACAAAAAAAACAATAGGTTACGGAAAGTACACTTCATCAAGGATGAAATACCTTAGTTATCTACCTGGTTTCACTAGGTTGTTTTCTTCTTTTTGTCGTGATTTTTAACACTTTCCTCAGCGTTAAGCTAGGTTTAAGCCTAAGTAGTTGATAATCAACAAAATTGAGTATTGGCACGTAGTCTGCTATATCATTGTGTAAATATTGTACAGAGGTTTACTATGAGACTATTCATTTTAACTACATTAATGCTATTTGCATTTAACGCATGGGCTAGCGAGCCTTTGTCTAAAGCGCAAGAAAAAGAATTGCATTGTCTAGCTCAAAATGTCTATTTTGAAGCACGCGGTGAATTACCCGTTGGGCAGCTTGCTGTTGCAATGGTAACTATGAATCGTGTTGAATCTCGTCGATTCCCTAATTCTGTTTGCCGAGTGGTATGGCAGAAGCGTCAATTCAGTTGGACGCACGATGGTAAAAGTGATCGACCTACAGATAAGAAGGCATGGTTGTTAGCAAAACAAATCGCAAATTTTATTTATCATAAATATACTGATTACCATGTTGCTAGCAATGGCGCATTAGATTTAACTCAAGGTGCTTTGCATTATTATGCGCCTGATTTGGCCGACCCTTATTGGGCTCGATCTAAAGAAGTGACACGTAAGATTGGTGGTCATTTGTTTTTAGCCGAAAAATCTTAATTTGCATTTAAGCATTATTCAAAGAAAGCCCGGATTATAACCGGGCTTTTTTACGTTTAAAGGATTAAGTTAATGCATTCCAAAGGATATTGTTTGCCATTAAGGTAATCTTCTACGCATTTGATGAGTTGAGGGCTTCTGTGGCGATCTACAGAATCAAGAATTTCTTTTTTGGAATACCACACTGTATTTTCTATTCCTTCGTCAAGGCTTCGTGTAGGGTCTTGTGTTAGTAAATTGCCAGCGAAGGCAAAACGTAAGTAGGTGAGCTCCTGGTTCTTAGGGTGTTGCCATTGATAAATTCCAACAAGATATGTGGGCCGAAAGTGCCAGGTAGTTTCTTCCAGAGTTTCTCTCACAACAGCTTCCATCAAGGTTTCATTGTTTTCCCAATGGCCGGCAGGTTGGTTTAGCATTAATTTGCCTTCTTTTCGTTCTTCAACCAGTAAGAATTTGTGATCTCTTTCGATGATTGCTGCCACTGATACATGAGGCAGCCAACGTTCAGATTTAGTTGTCATTGGGGTATTGTCTAATTGTTAATTTATCGCCGCGTTGACTAAATTCTAGGTGTTTAAGAAATGTCATGCCTAATAATATGTATTCACCCTGCATTGAAGGATTAATTCCACCTCGTATATTATTCAATTGTATATCACCCAATGATATGGAATCTAGCTGCGTTAAGTAACCACGAGTATTCCCATTGGCTGTTTGGTAAATTAATGGCCGGCCTTTCTCAAGGCCAATTCGATTTGCTACCTTTGAGGGAACAGACACATCAGTAGCACCCGTGTCGAGAAGGAAAATGACGGGTTTATTATTAATAAAGCCACTGGCAACATAATGTCCTGCGGGATTACGTTTCAACACTATCTCTGCCAAACCTTGTGAGCTGATCATGCTATTAACTTGTTGATTGGGGTTTTGGCGTTTTTCCAGTTGGTCGTTAAAAAATAGGCTCAGAAATCCGAGCACAATTAGCCAACTTAGCCATATCATCCACTTACCAATTTTCTGTGAATCTGATGCCATAATTCTCTTTCAGTTTAAATTATGTTCAGTTAGGCAATTAAATAACGTAACTGTTCAAATATATTTGCTAAATTATTCATTCTTTAGCATTTTCGGGTAATATTATTGCATTTTTAATGTCATATACTTAATTCTGAAATTTTTTAATTGTATAAATTTCTCAGCTAACTTCTAGAGCGTCATTAAGGACGAAAATATAAATGTTTTTTACCTGTGTTGATCAATCTCATTGTCGTACAAAGAATAAGTTTGTCATCCTACTCTGTGTGAGTCTCATCACACTTGTGTGGTCTTTGTTAGCAATATCGGCTGAAAAAAAAGGTTTTGGCGGTCGCGCATCGCCAGTTGTTGTGAGTCAGGCAACGGAACAGTTTTTAGCCCCAACAATTCAAGTGCCCGGAACGGTTATGAGTCGTCAGCAGTCAGAATTGCCAGCTGAGGTGGAAGGACGATTAACCTGGGTAGCGGATGTGGGATCTAAGCTTAAGTCTGGAGACGTGGTTGCGCGACTTGATGATACTTTATACAAACTCAATGCCGCTGAGAACAAAGCGACGTTAAAACGAGAAATAGTGCGCTTAGACTATTTGGAGAAAGAAGTTATTCGTTTAGAAAAACTCATCAAAGGTGATTTTTCCTCAAAAAACACGCTGGATAAAATGTTACTCGATCGTGATGTGGCAAGAAGTGAAGTGGTCGTTGCTAAAGCGAAAATAAAAATTGATGAAGAAACATTACGTCGATATAAGGTTTACGCTCCGTTTAACGGAATTGTCATCGAACGTACCAAACGTGAAGGAGAGTGGATTAGTGGTGGTGATACGGTAGTGATGATTTCTAATCCGGATAATTTAGAAATTGATACTCGAGTCAGTGATAAATCCATTAATTTTTTACAAAATGGCGATAAATTAAATATATATCGTCAGGGTAATAAAATTGTAGGGACAGTTAGAGCAATCGTTCGAATAGGAGATGCTCAGTCACATTTATTTGATATTAAAATTGATATGCCCAACAAAGGTTGGTTAGCGGGACAAGCGGTTAAAGTGGAAGTCCCAGTCGGTCAGGCGAGAAAAGTCCTCGCTGTATCGAGGGACGCATTAGTTTTACGTCGAGATGGCAGTTCAATATATCGCGTTTCTAGCGAAAACAAGGCAGAAAAAATCAGTATTACGACGAATATATCCAGTGGGGATTTGATTGGTGTAGAAGGCAATATAGAAGCGGGTGATCAAATCGTTATTCGTGGCGGTGAACGCTTAAGACCGGGGCAGGCCGTTAAAATTATTCCAGGCAAAGCTTCGTGAATATATATCCATCACAGGTAAATTTCCCACTCAATTGCACGGCATACTTTAGCGGGGAAATCCACCAGTAATGAATATTACAAAACCTTCAATTGCCAATCCTATTGCTGTATTGGTTGCGGTGTTATTGGCGTTAATATTTGGTGTGCTCAGTTTGGATCGTCTACCCATTCAGTTGACGCCTGAAGTTGAAAAGCCAGAAATAACTGTTACGACCAATTGGCGTTCGGCAGCACCCGGTGAAGTGGAATCTGAAATTATAGAACCGCAAGAAAAAGTTTTTCGCGGTTTGCCCGGAATGACAGAAATCACTGCTGATGCGAATCGCGGTCAAGGTAAAGTCACGATTACCTTTGTGGTCGGCATGGACATGCAACGTGCCTTACTAGAAGTGCTCAATCGTTTAAATCGAGTTCCGGTTTATCCTGAAGACGCAGATGAACCGGTGATTAGTAGCGTAGGTGGAGATTCAAATGCAATAGCCTGGTTTATCATAAAAAATGATGAAGGTAACAATCGCGATATTGCCAGTTATCAAAATTTTCTTGAAGATGTTGTCCAAACACGTTTTGAAAGAATACGCGGTGTCGCACGATCAGAAGTTCGTGGTGGACGTGAAACAGAAATTCGTATCACCTTTGATCCCTACAAAGCAGCAAGTTTAGGTATTCAATTGCCGAGAGTTGCCGCGTTAGCTCAGGGTAATAAAGATACTTCAGCAGGTACGCTAGATGTAGGTAAACGACAATACTCATTACGTTATGCTGGGAAATACGATCTCGAAAAACTCGAAAGTATGGTGTTAGAGTGGCGAGATGGTCGGCCAATTGTATTAGGTGATGTGGCAAAAGTGGAGTCTAGATTAGTCGACCGTAATAGTTTCGTTATACAAAATGGTGGTCGTGCCATGGCGGTAAACGCCCATCGCGAAAGTGGTGTTAATGTACTTGAAGTCATGCAAGGTTTACGCGAAGCAGTGGCTGAATTAGAAACTGGTCCATTAAAACGTGCTGGATTAACCATAGAGCAAGTATATGATGAAACTATTTATATCGATCGGTCAATCGAGCTTGTATTAAGTAATCTAGCAATTGGTATTGTATTAGCGGTTGGTATTTTATGGTGGTTCTTGCGTCGTTTCCGTGCCACATTAATGGTGGCTTTAGCGATACCGGTTTCAATTATCACAACTTTTATTCTATTAGACGCGTTTGGCCGTACGTTAAATGTGATTTCTCTGGCAGGGTTAGCTTTTGCTGTGGGAATGGTGTTGGATGCGGCGATTGTCGTATTGGAAAACATTTCTCGCCTTCGCGAAAAAGGTGAAAAGCCCTCGGTGGCAGCGCTGGCGGGAACGACACAAGTTTGGGGTGCTTTGCTTGCGTCAACCATTACTACTGTTGCCATTTTCTTACCGATTGTGTTTTTAAAAGATGAAGCTGGCCAATTGTTTGCCGATCTCGCTTTAACAATTGCGGTTGCCATTATTTTTTCACTGATTACTGCTGTGACAGTTTTACCGACGTTGGCTAAAAAATGGTTGGCGGGTAAACCCCTGGATGATCCACATACTCGATGGTGGGAGAATATTACGCGCTTTATTATGAAGCTGACAAGTACGCCTTTGAAAAGATATGTTTGGATTGTTGTATTACTCAGTGGGTCTGCTTCATTAATTTACAGTTTTGCACCACAAACAGATTACCTGCCGACAGGTAATAGAAATTTGGTTTTTGCGTTTATTCAACCGCCGCCTGGTATTAATATCGATACCATGGAAAAGGAAATGGGCGAAGTCATCGCAAAAAGAATGCAGCCTTATATTGATGGGGATAAAAAACCTCAGGTTTTAAACTATTTTTTTGTTGTATTTGGTAGTGGCGCTTTTATGGGAGTGCGCGCTGTTGATCCATCACAGACTGATGCACTTGTTCCATTAGTGAATCGAGTCATTGGTGGATTTCCTGACACGTTTGCTATTGCTAAACGTAGCTCGCTATTTGGTCGTATGGGTGGTGGTAATACCATTGATGTTGATGTGCAAGGACGTGATCTTGATGCATTGTTAGAGGCAGCGCAAGTAGGTTTTGGCGCAATTCGTCAGGAAATAAAAGGTGCACGTGTTCGTCCCTTGCCGGGTCTGAGCTTGGCTGATCCAGAATTACGTTTGGTTCCTGATGAGCGGCGCATTGCAGAAGCGGGTTGGGATAGAGGAACCATTTCGAATATCGTGCGCGCCATGGGTAGTGGTTTGTACATTGGTGACTACTTTGATGGCGACCAACGTTTGGATGTTATTTTACGTGCACAGCCATGGGATTCTCCGGAAGATCTGATATCGGTGCCCGTGGCTACACCAAATGCTGGCATAATGCCTTTGGATGAGTTAATTGATTTGCAACGAACTGCAGGGCCAGAAAAAATGCGTCGAGTGGATCGACGTCGTACTGTCACATTACAAGTGACACCACCCGAGAATATGTCTTTGCAGGAAGCTTTGGAGATCATCAAACAAAAAGTTGCACCGAAAATGCTCGCTTTATTACCCGAAGACGGTGATATTAAATATTCTGGAACGGCGGAACAATTAGCCGTTGCTCAAGAAAGTATGATTGGTAGCTTTGCCTTGGCGATTGTGATTTTATTTTTAATTATGGCGGCATTGTTTCGTTCATTTCTGGATAGTTTTCTCGTCATTTTTACAATTCCATTGGCCACAGTTGGTGGCGTAATGGCGTTATATTGGATGGGCTTAACAATGGATCTATTAACCATGATTGGGTTTATCATCTTGCTTGGTCTAGTGGTTAATAATGCCATTTTATTAGTTCATCAAACTCGTACCGCAGAAAGAGAAGGATTAAGTCGCACCAATGCCGTAGAGCAGGCGGTGAGATTACGTTTGAGGCCTATTCTAATGAGCACTTTGACAAGTATATTTGGAATGTTGCCCTTGGTGTTGATAAGCGCAAAGAACAATTATCCTGCGATACAGGAATCTAGTTTATTTCAAATGTTACCAGACTTTATAAAAATTGCCGCTGGTGCTGAATTATATGCTGGTTTGGCGGTAGTCATTGTGGGTGGGATGTTAGTGAGTACTTTATTTACGTTGATATTATTACCTAGTCTGTTAAGGATTGGGGAAAGTAAACATCCTGCGACTAAGAGCCTTGAGCCAATAACAGCACCTTAACCATAAAATCTATTTCAGCTAATTCGATTTTTATTTTAAAAATGACTGGAATATTTGTTAGGATTAACTATAATTGGGATATTATTCCCAAAATTATGCATTTATGCAGAGCTTTGTCCTATTTAGTGTTAATGTTTAAGTGTCTTTTATTTGGGAAATATATACCAATATCTGGCTGGCTTACATAAGTCCAACGCCGAGTGACGAAATTAGTTACTGATAGTGCTCATATCTTATCCCAAAAGATAAAATATGGGGTTTTGAGAAAAACCATGACCGAGTTCTCGTATTTGCGTAAATTAGGTATGCAAATGCTCTAATTGGGAATATTATCCTAATTATATCGTTGGGAATTAAATCCCAATAAATCGGTCTACTAAATTATAGGAGTTACAACATGAATCAGACTATTAAAAAAACCGCTTTAGCTTTAGCTGTCGCAAGTATATTAGGACTAACTGCTTGCAATGATGATAAACAAACTACAGTACCTGTTTCTAAGACCACCTCAGGTGTCATTACTGGTTTTGGTAGTGTCTTTATTAATGGCGTTGAATATGAGACAGACGACGCTACGTTTGTGGTTGATGGCGTTGAAGGTGGAGAAGAATTATTAAAATTGGGTATGGTTGTATCACTTGATGGCTCCGACAACGCAGACGGCACTGGTACTGCGCTTTCTATTGAATTTGATGATGATGTAGAGGGTGTTGTCATTAGTAATGACATCACCGCTGACGGTATAGGCACACTTAATATAATGGGTGTCACCGTAAATGTTGATGAAGATACGGTTTTTGAGAGTAAGGATGCGACAATTGTAACACTTGCGGATGTAGTGCCTGGCAATATCATTGAAGTCAGTGGTCATTCTTCGGGTGATGGAAATGTGTGGGCTACCCGTATAGAAGTAAAATCAGCCGCCAAAGAGGCAGACAAAGAAATGGAAGTAAAAGGTACTGTTTCGATGTTAGATGAAGCTGCAAAAACATTTGTGATTGGTACGATGACGGTGGATTATAGTAGTTCTGAGTTAGAAGATGACTTTGTTCTTGCAGACGATTTATTTATAGAAGTTAAGAGCCAAGACGGACTTGATGTTAATGGCGTTCTAGTTGCCAGTAAAATAGAATTAGAAGATGGCGGTAAGAAATCCTTAGATCATGATGATGAAGATGACGAAGTTGAATTAGAAGGCGTGATAACGAGTCTGATTAGTGATACTGAAATTGAAGTCAATGGTCATGCTGTATTATTATCTTCTACGACCAAATATGTACATGGTACAGCGACAATTGCGGCAGTAGGCATGAAAATTAAGGTAAAAGGTGATGTTGATGTCAATGGTAAGTTGCTTGCGGAAAAAATCACTTTTAAACCATCAGGTGACCTAAAACTAGCAGGTCGTATTAGCGAAACAGATTTAACACTGAATACAGTGACTGTTTTTGGTGTAGCGATTACACTCAATAACGCCACAATGGTGAAAGATGATCGCGATGACGATGCTTTAGGCACTGACCTTGAAAATATTAAATACAATTTTGGTGTTGATGATCTGGCAGTAGATGATTGGATCAAAGTTAAGGCTTATACTAATAACGATGGTGGTCTTACCGCGACCAAAATGGAACGCAAAACGGAAGATGCTGACAAAGAAGGCAAACTAGAAGGTAAGTTGGTCCTTGCTGCAGGTACTTCAGATTTTTATATTGCTGGGATAAAATTGGATTTATCGGGTATAGCGGACATTACATTAGTTGATGGTGAAAAAGTTGAGTTGAAGGGCACCTTTGATAATGGTGTATTTACTGCCCTTGAAGCTGAAATAAAAGACGAAGATGAGTATTATGTTGGTGGTAAAGATGCTGATGATGACTCAAGTGAGGATGGAGATGATAGTGACGATGACTCGGATGATGACGATGACGACTCTTCGCACGACGACTCAGAAGATGATGACGATGATCAACAGGCTGAGTGATATTAGATTTAGGTAATAATAAAGGGTATTACATGGGTGACCTCCCTCTCTGTCACTCATGTAATCACTCAAGAGAATAGGAATTATGAGCCAGGAAAAATTATTACAAAAAGCAACGCTACGCGTATTAAAACCTTTAATACGTATTTTGCTGCGTAATAACATTCCCTTTGGCGCGTTTTCAGAAATGGCAAGACAAGCTTATGTAGAAGTGGCTACCAATGATTTTAAAGTAGCAGGCCGTAAGCAAAGTAATTCTCGTATTTCTACTATTACAGGTCTTTCTCGAAAAGAAGTAAAACGTTTGCAAGAGTTGGAAGAATCAAGTGATTCACGATTAACCGAAAAATATAATCGCGCAGCGAGAGTTGTATACGGGTGGGTTCACGATGCAGATTATCAGAATAAAAAAGGGAATAGTAAAATATTAAGTTTTGATAAAGGAGATTATAGTTTTTCTTCTTTAGTAAAAGAATTTAGTGGTGATGTGCCTCCGCGAGCCATTCTCGATGAACTTGAACGAGTAGGGGTTGTCGAGATAGATGATAAAAATATGATTCATTTATTATCGCGTGCATATATTCCGAAAACAGGTATTAATGAAAAAATTCAATATTTGGGTATCGATGTTTCAGCGTTGCTAAATACCATGGATCGGAATATTTATGAAGAAAACAAAAGTAAGTTTTTTCAACGAAAAGTTTACTATGATAATTTACCCACTGAAGTCATTGACGAGTTACAGAAATTAATTGCAGAAAATTCTCAGCAATTGTTAGAAAAAATTGATGTAGCCATGGCTGAACATGATAGAGATGTTAACCCTAAGGCCAAAGGTAGCGGTAGAAAAGCCATCGGTGTCGGAGTGTATTATTTTGAGAATGACGAAATTAAAGAGAATAAGGAGCAGGGCGATGAATAAACAAGGTTTTCATTGCATTATAGCAAGCATTATTTTTATGTTGGCTGGTTGCTCGACAGGTGGTGGAGAAACAGGAACTGGCCAGGACACAGTGACAGTAGGTGTAATAACCGGTTTCGGTAGTGTATTTGTTAATGGCGTTGAGTATGAAACTGACATGAGTACGATAACGCTTGATGATAATTCATCAACAGAAACCGATTTAAAAGTTGGTATGGTGGTGACATTGTCTGGTGATGTAAATGCCGATGGTACTACGGGTAATGCATTAAGTATTAATTTTGATGACAATGTTGAAGGTATGGTTCTAGTTAATACAGTGGCAACGAATAATCAACTTGTCGTTTTAGGGCAAACAATTATCGTTGATAGTTTTGATACAGTTTTTGAAAGTGCTATTCCAGCGATTAAAACCTTCGAGCAAATAGAAATTAACAATATTGTAGAAGTGAGTGGCTATACCGCAGGTGATGGTGTTATTTACGCAACACGAATAGAAGTAAAACAACAAACACGCAATGTAGGTGATGAAATTGAATTGGAAGGATTGGTTTCAAATGTTACCGCTACAACCTTTGAGATTGGTAGTATGACCATTTTATATAGCACTAGTATATTGAGCGACTTTAAGGGTGCAGATTTAGCAAACGGTGATTTTGTCGAAGTGAAAAGTATCAGTGACCTTGATGTGAATAATCATCTTATTGCATCCAACGTTGAACTGAAAGAGCTAAACAAGGCTGTACAAGAAGTCAACGTAGACAAAGAAGTTGAATTGGAGGGCATAATTTCAGCTGTGGAAAATAGCACGCAATTTTCACTTAATGGACAGGTTGTGGTTCACAATTCAGAAACCGATATAAATGATGTCAATCAAATTGTTGTAGGGAAAAAAGCAAAAGTAGAGGGAACGATCAATCAGAATGATCAAATTGTTGCCAAGGAAATTGAAGTTAAATCAGAAAATAAAACAAAAATTGACGGTTTAATTACTGCCATAAATACAGAAATAAAAACGATTACTGTATTTGGTGACGAAATTTTCATTACGAATTCAACAACAGTTAAAGATGAGCGTGATGGCATAGAAGATAATGCGCGACATTTCTTTAATTTTACCAACCTTAATGTGGGCGACAATGTAGAGGTAAGTTATTTTCTAGATACTAATACTGATAAGTTAATCGCAACAAAACTTGAATTGGAAGATATAGAAGAAAATGATGATAACTCTAACGATGATGATCATGATAATGAGTGGGAAATTAAGAATATAATTACCGCGTATGACTCAGACGAAAATACGATTGAAATTTTAAGTCGAACTATTGATGTTTCCAATATCGAAAACTTTATTGGTGTGGCAGCAGTGGGTAAATTAGCAGAGGTTCAAGGCGTTATTACAAATGATATCTGGGTTGCCACCGAACTAGAAATAGAAGACGAGGATGATCCTTCCGAAAAGCAAGAAAAAGCAGATGATGATTTCTAGAAAGGAATTGGTAGCGGTGAGAGAATTACAAAAGCTATTATATAACAAGTAGTTATATAGTTATTTAGTCCTTGGTGTGATTATATTTAAGTCGGGCATTTAAGTTGCTTGATAAAAATACGGATATTAGTGTTGTATCGTAATTTTAAGGCCCGAATATGACTAAAAAATCAAGTAATTTGCCAGATAGCGAACGTCGCACGTATTTTCGATTGCCCAATAATGTGCTCATTGAGTACCATTCATCGGATGAAGAAGAACTAAGTCAGTTTTTGTCTGACGAAGGTAATATACGTACAGATGATATCGATTTAACGTATCAATTAGATCAGATCTCTAGACAACTCACACCGTTGATTATTAATATTCGTCAGGATTCTCCATCAGTTTCTCAATATCTCGATTTATTAAATCAAAAAGTTGATCTATTAGCTTCCATGCTCAGTTTTGAAAAATTCAAAATGGATGCAGACCAAGGAATCTTTGAGGTAACAGAAACCTTGGATATTTCCGAAGGTGGATTAAGCTTCTATAGCCGTAATAGTTTTTCAGAAGGTGATATTTTATATTGCAAACTTGCGATAGTTGGTTACCGATTAGGCATGGAAACTTACGGTAGAGTCGTTCGATGTTTAAAAGATGAAGAGAGTGATGGTTACAATATTGGCTTGGAATTGCCATATTTAAAAGAGTTAGACAAGAAAAACTTAACTCGTTATATTTTTGATAAGCAACGGGAACAACTGCGGAAACGCTCAGAAGATAAATAAATTTTGTGATTTTAAACTATGTTAAATTAGTTATATTGCAAAAATGTACGTGTTAAGTGAAATTATAAAATTCTTTGTGTCAGTCGGTATTGGCAAATTGATGATTAGATGAAGGTTTTATACTGACCCACTTGGGTTCAGTGCCAATCATAGATCGAAAGCGCGAATTAAAAGTCAGCGGATCATTCGTTTTTTCAAAAAGTGTATTTCCATACGTCGTGTTAATTTCTGTATGATCATAATTCATTAAGCTCAGAAGCGTTGGAAATATATTGTAATGACTTGTATTGTCGAAATTCTGTATTGAGCCCAATTTTGCAAGCTTTTCCACTTGAGGAATTTTTGTAATCAATACCATAGGTACAATACCTTCATCAACTGAAGGTGAGTTTGAGCAATGTAAACCAAATCCAGCAGAGCCATCTTCATGAAAATTTTGCCCATGATCACTCGTGTAGACGATAATACTGTTATCTAAATTTGCATTTTCTAGAATTTTCTCGAAAAAATTCCCAACGTTCCAAAGTAAGGTATTACGGTAAGCATTGGTATACGTCTCCCATTCCCCTATGCCCAGTTCGTCAACTTTTGCATCACTAATCTGAGTGTACGAGCCACGTTTTGCTACAGGTCGATAGTGCATAAACTCATCTGGGTACTTGTCATGTACCGGAAAATGCGCGCCAATTTTATTGACATAAATAAGTTCGGGAATATCATTATGAGTGAATTTTGAAATATCTTCTGTAATCGCCTGGTCACGATTAAGTGGAGGTACATTTTCATACTGAATAAAGTTGTCAATCAACGTTGCTTCTGCAATGGTCATCTCATTATGCATGCGACCTGATGTTTCTTGGGCGTCTAAATAAATTGTACGATAACCTGCAGATTTTGCATAAGCCCATAATGATGGCTTTTTATTGATATGTTCTTGGTAATGTTCACGAGTGCCGCCGTAGCGAAGTATTAAATTAGATCCATTGCTGCAATTGACTGCAGAGGCAGCAATTCCAAAATTGTAAACGCCACTTTTGGTTTTTTCTTGAGATTCGAGTAAACCTGATGAGACAATACCACCGCCTATATCAAGGTAATTACCGCGAACACTTTCATCAACCAGTAAAATAATATCGGAATTTGTTGCGTCACCGTTGCTTGATAATATTACGGGTTCGCGTTCACCGCGACGATTGAGTAATTGCTCCGTGGCAAGTGCGGTTCCGTACGCAGCTGTGATCAACGTTCCTGGCATGCCGGTGGCGCTGGTTCCACCACGTGCAAGCACAGCAAGTGCTAAAACGAACGTTGCTATAACGGGGCTTGCTGCAATGAAGACGTTCTTAATAGTATGATTAGAATGAGCTAGCGATGGTGGTATCAGAATGCCAAGTCCAATGAATCCTGCAGCGATTATTGGTTGATAAGCATGAGAACCAAATTGTTCAATTGCACTACCTGCAAATTGTATCGCTTCATACATTTGTATAAAAGCACTATAGAAAAAGAATTCATCCATGACTATCTGATAAGTATCAACAGCAACAACAGATGCAGTGAATAATATTGCGTAAAATATACGAAGGAACTTATTAATACAGAATGCTGCACCGATAGTTGCTACTGTACAAATGACAAATACAACTACATACACGAAAGCCACTGTAGTTGTGGTCAATGCCTCCCACTTTAGTAAATACCATGGATAGGGAATTGCCAGACCCACCAAAATGAGCGCAATCTTTAATATATTTATTGAGTTAATGAAGTTTTTTTGCATTTTTTATTTATTGTAATTTTTTATTGTTTGGTTATTTATGCAAGGTATAAATAACCAAATATTTAGCGAATTATAACTTATTTCTCTATTTAATTTTGAAAATTAATATGTTATTCATTTTTTCATAGGGTTGTAGCTTATAAGCATGTCTATAACAGTTGATAGGTCAAAAAATAAACTGGATTACACGAGATAGTCGTTTTTAGATTCAGCATAAATCTAGAAGTTCTATGTAATGGCGTATTTTTAGTGAATATATTACGATTTTAAGTAAAGCGATGTTTTGTTGTGGGTCTTTATCATATTAAATCATTTTTGTGGAGGCAGCTTGGTTTTATTGGTGAATCAGTTTTTGGACATGTCAGTGGGGATCCTCTTAGGTCTATTTATCTATATGGATTATTTGGCTATTTATATGGTATCAGTAGGTGTTAGTGGAATATTTGGCTGCGGAGTTACTGGCGGTACTAATGGGTAATTTTTTAGTAATGGGTCAGTGAGAGTGTTTGGAATTGTAGGAACTGATTAAGGAGCAGATACGTAAGTAAATGGAGCATATAATTTGGTCCAGGCGAAAGTGGTGTCGCAGCAGGGCAGGTGATTTTACGGAAATAAATGTATTTCTAGTGAGTGGAACAGTATCATTTTTTTGGTGCGGTAGTTGGTTTGGTATGTCAATGGGTGCTGTTACAGAGGGTGGTAGTTTTTCAATTTATATATACTCCTTAGAAAATATTTCTCAAATAACGACTGAAGGTAGCATAGCGATGCTTTATTCATCGTCAATTTACATTGATAGTAATATTAAAAATTACAGGTTGGTTTAATTTAATAAAATCTCAAAACTTCTCTTTATTTCAGACTGCGCTGGTATCAGCAATATACCAGGCTTTTCAGAAAACTCCCCATCAAAATCAATCGGGCTTGAATGCCCTTGCCAAGGTTCCAAGCAAATAAACGGTGCGCCCGGTTTTGTCCATATACCCAAATGAGGAAAGTCTTCAAAACGAACGGTAATGGATAGATCATTACTTGCTGAATAGACGATCTCTCGGCTTTTTAATTTATCAAAAATCAAAGCATCATGTTCGAACAGGGTATCAGTTAAATGAATTTTTTTTTGTACTATTGGATTTTCAATTTTTTCTTGGAGTAATAAGCCGTTTTCTAATCGCCTTATCTTGTTAGTTTCATCTTTTTCAAACTGAATATAATGTTTGTTTTTATCACTGCTTGGCTTAAGTGGCCAATTAAAGGCAGGATGGGCACCAATTGATGCTGGCAGTGTCTCCTTGTTGGGATTTCGAATGATATATGTCGTTGTGAGTTTATTCGCGTCTAAATGGTATTCTATGACTAATTCAAAATTGAACGGATATTGTTTTAAGGTGTTCTCATTACTGGTTAAAGATAGTGCAATCGAGGTATCTGTTTCTTTAATCAGCGTAAACTCAGAATCACGTGCAAAGCCATGTTGTGTCATTGGGTACTTTTTGTTTTTATGAATCAGTTCATCATTTGCTAGTCGCCCAACGATGGGAAACAAAACGGGAGCGCGCCTAGCCCAATAGTTTGGGTCTGCTTGCCAGAGACATTCGTTATTATTTTTAACGTCAAAAAATGATTGCATTTCAGCGCCCATAGAGTTTATCTGAATGCGTAAATCTTGGTTTTCTAGAATGTTGATTGACATTGCTTTAACATACCTCGTGTTCAAATGAATATTGAAAGTTCAGCGGGTTTGTTTAGAATTAAAACAGGAAGTTGGATTGATAACAAGTCATAAAGTTTGCTAATACTAAACTAGTAGAATAACGTTTAATTGATGGTTTCGTTATATAGTCGGAAGATAGAGGGGGAGATTTGTATAAAACGCCGATACCTGTTTTTATCATTATTGCTGTTTTATTAGCCCAGTCATTACACAGTTCTCTCGCAAATGAAGAGAATATCGGTGGTGTGTCAGCAGTAAAACCGGAAAATTTTAAAAACGTCGCACTTGAACGCAGCGGATTAACGACGCCCCCCAATTTAGATGAAACAATACTCTACTCAGATGCAAACTTAACGGAAGGTTGTGTGAAAACGTATTCCATCGCCAATAGGGATTGTACTGGTAATGATGGAGATGCCTATAATACTATTCAAAAGGCAGCGAGTAATTTGAGTCCTGGTGATACCTTATTGATTAGAGAGGGCATCTATCGAGAGCAAATATTATTGTCATCCAACGAAGGGACGAGTAAAAATAAAATAAAAATTAAAGCATTTCCTCATGAGACGGTCGAGATAAATGCTGCTGAAGTTATTTCAATTTGGCAGAAATGCCGGAGTCAATCCGACTGCCAGGGAAACCCAAACTGGAATAATGTGTATTATGCAAAACCGGGCTTCAAAATTAAGCAGCTGTTTCAGCATAATCAGAAACTCAAACCCTCTAGATATCCAAATGAAGGCTGGCAATACCCAACCAGTATTGGTGATAACCCTCAACGTGAATTTTCAGATATTAGCCTAGATAAAATTAACGTTTATTTTGATGAAGCTATTGCGAATATCAAAACCACGCCTTATTGGATAAGCGATATGCCAGTGGGTCAAAGCTTTTCAGATGGGCGAATTATACTCGAAAAAGAAATCGAAACATTTAAAGGCCCCATTTCCATGGACTATGGGTTTTATTTTACCAATATTGTTGAAGAGATTAATGAACCGGGCGAGTGGGCGTACGATGATAGATCGGGTAAATTATTTTTATGGCCTAAGGATAATTTGGACAATATTCAGGCTGGCAAAAGAGATCATGGAATAAATTTAAGGCAGGTAGCGTATTATGAAGTGAGTGGGTTTACTGTAAATTATGCTAATTCACATGGCATATGGATTCATGGTTCAGATCATAACCTAATAGACAATGTTAAAGTAAACTATGCATTTCAATTTGGAATTTTTATTCAAGGTGGTTTTTCGAAGCGCGGGCATGCAGATTACAATAAAATTAGTAACTCTAAAATAAGATATTCGAGTTATCGTGGTATTAGTAATGATAGCCACGCAAATTATCTACGCGTTACGAATAATCTTGTTTATGCAACAGGCGCTAAAGAGTTTGGCGATGACCTTTATCATGGAGTAGGGCATGGCATTTTTATCGAAGGGGAGCATACAGAGGTATTAAACAATGTTGTCGATCGCACTGGGTATACGGGGATTTATATTGGGGGGTCGGAAAGATCAGACAAAGAAATTGCGTATAATGCAATATACAACACTAATTTGTCACTGACTGATGGCGGCGGGATATACGCAGGTGGAAAATCTAATAGTGGTAAATCTGATGTTATTCACCACAATATTTTAAAAAATATTTATGGATATGTCGGTGGAATCAAAACGTCTTCTCATTGTGATCTATCGTTGGACCTTGAAACTTGTGCAAAGGCTTCATCTGGAATCTATATTGATGAGCAAGGAAATAATTTTTTGGTACAGAATAATACCGTGATGAATGCCAAAGGTGCGGGTATATATTTCCATTGGACAAAAAATAATAGTATTACAAATAATGTTTTATACGGGAATGGTATTCAGATCTGGCTATCTGGTAAAAATGAACCCAAATTTTTATTAGAAGGAAATGATTTAAGTCAAAACATTATGTATTCTACAAGCGGAATTCAAAATACATTTTTTCTGGGCACGAACTACGATGGTTTTGGCTTTGGAAAATCAATAAATAATTATCTGCTTAATCCTTATATTCACCAGAGTATTCGTTCTTTACGTTATATGAGTCTAGATGAAAAAATTAATGTCGTTGATGAAAACTTATCTCTTTCTCAATGGCAAGACCTAAGTAAACAGGAAGTTGGTTCACTTGATATTGCTGGCATCTATAGAACAGAACACAAATACAATATAGATCAGAATGACTCAGTTGTGATTTTTAACGCAACAATGGAAGATAAAAATCATAAATTGAATGACGTTTATTGCGATTTAAAGGGTGAGAAAATATCAGATAATATTAACTTAACACCTTTTTCGTCAAAGATTTTATTAAATTGTTTCTGTAACAATGACCAGGTCTGTAATAACAACGAAGATTCAAATAGCTGTCCTAGGGATTGTGCTTTATAAACTGTATTATTTTGAATAAAACTAATTCCTGCTATGTTGTCATTTAATTAATAGTTCGTCGATTATGCTAGTCAAATCAGACTCTATTATTTAAATAAAATTTTTAATTTCAAATTAATCTGAGACTTGAATATAACTCAAATTAGTCGTGAACAGTTTTTCAGGTAAAATGAAAATATCTCTCTGTTTTTCACAAATCAGCTATTTAAAATTTACATTACTAGTTCCAATTCCTCATGAAAATCGATTTTGTTAAGCACGACGAAAACGACATCGAAACCAGAGATAATTTGTCTACAATAAATCATTAATTTTATTCGATTATGGGTTACGTGTTTATCTCGAAAATTAATCGATGTTTCATGTTCCACTCATGAATGACTCTATATTTCCAATTGAATACATTCAAAGTTAGATCAAATACACCTTTACTCGTATCGCCCGTGAGAATCTTCATTTTAATACACTCCAAGAATGGATTAATATATAAGTTGTTTTCAATTTCAATAATATGTGATTTACTTCACACTTAGCGGTTTGAATAGTCGTTAATCTAGGGATAATAAAAAGAAAGCCCTTGGGGAGAGGAAAAGGGATGTCGTGATCTGATATGTAAGTATTTGCAGGTAGTTGCCTGCGTGTTTAATTATCCTTCCAACTTTAAAATAAATCCAGGTTTATATTTACCTGGAGTTTATCAATAAGAATAATCGGAAGGATATTTAAAAATGATTATATTGTTAAGTAATAGAAATCAGATTGCTAGTCATAAATTCGGTAACAAACTAGATCCAAATTTGGAATTAAGATTGGCTAGTGTTACCGATTATAATATGGAAAAAATTCCTTATTTTACCTTTGAAGAAGAATTCTCAGATGAAACGAGATTCGAATTTAGTCCTACAATAAATATACATCAAGGGGATATTGGAGATATCCTTGAGAATCTTACCTTAAATACACCTCAAAATGAATTAAATAAGCCGTGGGTATTTTTTATTCATGGATTTAATCAATCGATGGATAAAAATCTGGCGAAATGTGCGTTACTAGAAAAAACGCACGGTGTGAACGTATTCGCTTTCGCTTGGCCATCCAGGCCATCTGTTCCAACTGATAAAATGAGTATTATATCATCAATATATTCATATTTTAAAAGCCCATCTAGTTTATTACCCTATAAGGCTGCCATTAGTGAATTCATTGAATGGAAAGCAAAAGTTTACGACGAAGCTATGACAAATGCACATCACAGTCTTAATTCATTAGATCAATCTTTAAAGTTTGCGCAAAATCATTTTTTCAACAATATCGAAAACCCAGTTAAAGTAACTTTATTGGTTCATAGTTTGGGTAATTATCTGATAGAAAACTTCTTTAAAAGTGATAAATATAGCATTTCAAAAGACTCATTTGAAAATGTTATTTTACACCAAGCTGATGCTCATTATCATTCTCATACTGATTGGGTAAATGAAAAATCAATTCAATGCGCCAAAAATCATATTATAGTGACCCATAATCGAAAAGATCCCGTTTTACTTGCTTCTGAAATTGAAAAAATTGCATTTAATGATGAAACAAGTGATAACTCTTCCAGACGTCTGGGGCGAGGAGATGGCACAATTGCCAGCACTGACGATAAAGTTAAATACATAGATTTCACTAAATCACCCATGGTCGGATTTGATCACAATTTCTTTAATCTCTCATCGATAGATAATTCTGGGATTAACAGTATTATGTCCCGTTTCTTACGATCTCATCCATTTGATTCAAATTACCTTATGGATTACAAATCAGATGATCAGAAAAATTTTCGTTATATTCAGCCTTCGATCATTGAAGAAAACGAATATTTTTAGAGTACTCGCGTTGTTTACTTAAATTACAATAAATATTTATTTAACGTGGTTAAAAGGATTTGCAATGATGGATTATTTTAGTGATGAAAAATTAGTTGAAACTCAACCCATAAACCGCGCTGCCTACTCTGATAGAACAGCGTGGATAATGGCTGAAATTTCGCGTTTGGTTTATGAAAAATTACCGAATGAAAAGTCTGTTAATGATTTAATTTTTGAGTTAAGAGAAGGAATTACTAATGGAGAATATGAAAATATATTATCAGCGTTGGAAAATTACGGGAGGCATACTGATATATACAAAAATAATTCAATTATAGACGAACTTAAAAATGCCAACTTTGATTTTATCAAAGGATTTGCAAACGATGGTACAGAAGCCATTTTAATTAAATTCGAGCCGTATCCAGGGTCTCCTAGTATGATTGTGCTGGCATTCAGGGGAACTGAAAAAAGTGTGAAAGACATTCGAGCTGATATAACTTGCGATTTAGTTAGTGCACCAAATTTCTTAGGTGTTGAAGGTGAAGGAAAGGTACATAGAGGATTTATAGACGCGTTTCAGAAAGTTGGTTCTGAGATAAAAGCAGAACTTGCTAAATATGATGGACTCGGTATCCCAATTTTTATAACCGGACATTCCCTGGGCGCTGCATTAGCATTAATTGCCACCCGTTATTTATGTGCAGACAGCTCCGGCGCTACTTATACTTTTGGTTCACCACGTGTTGGAGATGATATTTTTTTTCGAAATGTAAGAACACCTGTTTACAGAGTTGCCAATGGAGCTGACGGTGTTACACGTGTACCTTTTGGTGAAGGCCTGTCTCTTTTTCTAGCGACTATACGTTATATACCATTCAATGGGACTAAAAATGTGTCTGAGTGGATTCGAAATCGCTTTAGGGGTTATACGCATTATGGCAGTTTGGTATATCTTGCTCAAAAAAACATAACTAAAAAAGAAACTGGTTTAGATAAAATGAATCTTGATGTTAAAACCAGCCCGAGTATTTTCTATAAATCGAAAAATATGATTGAAAGAATCATTACAACCTCGGGAAACGCAATCGTGATAGATCATAGTATTAGCAATTATTCTAGTTTGCTCATGCAGTATGCAAAATCACGTAATATCAATATTTCCAATTCGAGCACAATCCCTGCCGTTGGCGCTGTGATAGAGGATATAGATTCACCAGATAATCCATTTAAAGATAAGTCTTCTAGTTAAATCTCCTCCATGCAAACACTCCGGGTTGGCATTTGAAATGTCCGGAGAAAACATCTCAAAATAAAGAAGAGAATACGATAATGTCAGCACAGCCTACAACAAATTCTGCTATACCTCTAGCTGGACTACTATTATTAGCGGCAATCGGAAATTATTTATGGCCATCCCCAAGTCTCGACAGTTATAGACCAGAAGTAACCATTAACAAAGCACAATTGAAAGGCTTAGTTGATGAAGTACCGGCTAGATTGTGGCAAGATCCGATAAAAGCTGTTGAGCACTTTCACAAAGATGTAGATAATTTTAAATTCGGTTTCACTACACTAGAGAAAAAAGAAATAATTGATGGAAACACAAAGGTTCTTGCTGTTTTATTACCTGGTGGGGAATACGCTGAAATCGAGGAAAGACGAAAACGTCGTCGATACGCGACAATAGCAGCACTTTTAGCAAGTGGCTATGCACCAAAACTAAATGATGGGATAAAATTCATTCCATTCGTTGAAAATAATGATGACGTTGAAAAAGGAAAATACCTAAAGTCTAAAGTAAATAGTAAGACAATACTTACGCCGTACGAAGTATTTGAATATGAAGTGAGGCATCATTCTCATGATTCCAAGAACGCAAAGCCTATAATGTCAAAAAAAGCCATAGTTGTATGGATAAGTGAAAAACATCTAAAGGAAACAAAAATTCTTTTAAATATCCAAAGTTTCGTTTACAACGTATTGGATAACGTATTTGAATATTCGAATGAAAAGCCACCTAAGTTTAGTATTATTGGCCCTTCAAGCTCATCAACACTTCTGAATCTAGCTAAAGAAATAAGAGTGCAAAATGATTACCCTAATCAACTCTTGGAAAAAATCTATTCACCAATCGCGACTATTCCAGATAATGTATTATTAAAAAATTTGACTAGTGGATTAGATGATGATGATAAAAAGTCAAAATTAACGTATTGGGACACAGTTTTTACACGTCTAATTGCTCGAGATGACATGAAAGCAAATGTACTAATTGGTGAACTAGAGAATCGGATTAAAAATTTTAAACCATCAGACGTAGTGATAGTATCTGAAATGGATTCCCACTATGGCCGTAATTTAAGGAAGATTTTTGAAGATAAATTAAAACCAGATAATGAAGAGCAAAGAGAATCAAAATTTGTGGGTTATTATCGAGGTATAGATGGTCGTACGGTCACTGTAGGCACTTCAGAAAATAACGGCCCCAAATTTGACAGCGAGAATCCAGGGGAAGATTCTACAGAGTCGAAAATAAAAAAACCTATTGGCGACGCACAATATGATTATTTACGAAGGTTATCAGATAAGATAAGAAAATACAGACCGAAGGCAATTGGCATATTTGGCAATGATGTATATGATAAATTACTAATATTAAGAGCCTTGAGAAAAAATTTCCCAACGACACTTTTTTTTACTACGGACTTAGATGCTCGATTACTACATCCAGGCGAATTTCGTTATACCCGTAATATGCTAGTGGCATCAGGTTATGGACTGGAATTAAACACGTTTAAAGACAAAAACAGCAAATTATTAGAGGATTATCAGGAAGCAATTCCGCCATTTAGAGACAGTTATCAAACTTCACTATATTATGCCACACGTAAGGCTTTGTCTTTTGAGAAAGACTTTGGGTTTGACAAGTATATGTTAAGTGCAGAAAAAGTTAAAGGAGGAGAAGAACTAACTCTTTTGTATGAGGTAAGTAGAAACGGTGCCCATTTAATAAATAGACATGATCGAAATGCTCCTGGTGAGCTAAAACTATTCTCTAAGTACTTATTAATTGTATTTTTTTTTGGCGTCAATTGTATTCTATTTTCAATCACAGTTAAAAAACTCGTTCCCAGCCCAAATACTGTGGGTAACTCTAAGCAGCTTTATAGTTATTTTATTGATAGGTTACATATTATGGAGAAGTCAATACTATGAACCTTTTAGCCTAACAGAAGGAATTAGTGCATGGCCAGGACTATTAATTCGTGTCTTTGTCATTTTTTTATCTGTCTATTGTTTCATTCGATCAATGTGCATGTTAAACAAAAATACAAATTTAATAACAAGTAAACTAATGGAAAGTGGTTCCGGCAAAGATACCGTTTATAAAAGCCTTGTGCAATTTATTCGAATTGGAGAAAAAGAACCAAAAAATAAAATACCTGAAGATAATAGGCGGAGCGAAAATAATATTTTCTGGCGTAAATCACTGAAGTTTTGTTCATTCGATTTTTATTATAAATATTATTTTACTATTCTCATTTCAATGGTTTTTTTAGTTGCAAGTTTAAGATTTATTATGGAAGAAAAGTATACTTTATTCAATCAAGATGTTGATGGTAGGATAATTTTATTTATATTCATTTTTTTGTTATCAATTTTCATTATTAATTATATCTACAATAAAACAAAATATTCTTTTCACAATGAAAATCGAACTCAGCCATGTACTCAAGTTGATTATCAACTTGAGTACAAACGTGCCACAAGTACAGTTTATATATGCTGTATTAGCATTCTAGTTTGGTTTTCATACTATGTTTTATTATACCCAATTATCCAAAAAGCTAGTGTGTTCTGTTTTTTGTTTACATATGGTCTGACTACATTTATATGGGTCTACTTTGTCAATTCTAAGCTCTTACAGATTAGCGGATTACCTAACGAACGGTTTAAACAGCTAAAAAGTCTTAAAAAAACGTCTGTTAGAGGATTGTGGTATTACTATGTTTATTTAGGGCGTTGTAATTTTCGTATACTTAGAGTCTTAAATTATACATTTCTGTATTCCATTTTCACCAGCATGGTATTCATGAGTTTTCCAATGCAAGCTAATATAATTTGGTCCAGTTACCAAGATCAAGAACTTTACACCTGGATCCTACGAGGAAGTATTTTTTGCATGAGTTTTTTAATCTTCTATGTTGTCGACATAGTGGATCAAAATAATAAATGGATGCAAGATTTCCAGGATCTGTTGCAAGGTAATTTCCATAAATCAGATATTGCCACTGTCGCATCAAATTACACAAAATTTATAGCAGATCGTTCAAAAGTCATTAGTCAGATTATTTTCTACCCCTTTATTGTTGTTTTACTTATGCTTATTGCCAGGCTTTCATATTTTGATAATTGGTCTATCCCATTACCATTATTAATGGTGTTGGGTGTTAATTTTTCACTACTTTTTTATGTTGGTTATCGATTACGCATAAAAACAGAAGACTTACGCTACGCAATTATTGTGAAGTTAGAAGAAAAATTGGATCGAAGCAATTTGAATGAAACTAAAAGTAGTTCGCAGAAAACGGACACAGATATGATTGCAATAAGAGACCATCATAATTCACATATCACTTCTTTGGTGAATGATATTCGACAAATTAATCATGGAGCCTTTGGTTCATTTTGGAATCAACCTTTGATCAGAGGTGCCATGGTATTAATAGGTGCTTTAGGTATTACCTATTCAGAGTATACTACAATGGTCGGCTAATTTTATTCAGGATTATTTCTAGACCATATAAAACAAGAATATTAATATTCTATGTCTATCAATAATGAGAATATTTAGATAAACAAATTATTTATAAGGAGTTTTAATTGGGAATATCTGTTTTTCATTTATAAAGCACTCCTTCTTTAAAAAATAGTGTCTGCTTTGTTGAAAATTATTTTATGCAATTATTTTTTATTGATAGCGGCTTGAGGGCGTATTGACCAATTCACCCTCAGGCCGTTTTGTCCGATCAGCTTTAATGCTTTTTTACAATGTGTCGGGTTGGATTTTAGCTACTACAGAATATGTAATCAATTCCTCTAATATTTCAAAACTATCAGAAAAAGTTATCGCGGATTCAACTCTGAAGTGCAACCTGTTGATTTAATTTTGATTGTGTAAAATCAAAGTGTTTACTAAACATTTCGTTGGGTGTTTTAAAATCTAATGTTTTGCGTGGTCGATTATTCAATTTTTC